>AERA01035496.1_pt1 | contig 44244 bp, 31 predicted proteins | sample 267968 | NCBI WGS metagenome assembly AERA01 (sample SAMN02954363, study PRJNA61401) | activated sludge metagenome | biome: terrestrial; feature: wastewater treatment plant; material: activated biomass; isolation source: activated biomass of an industrial wastewater treatment plant | reverse complement strand
ACGATGGTTCCGGTCGACGCCGTTGATCCAGCTCAGTGACCGGTACAAGACCAACGATCATTTCTGGTTTACCTTCTTCCATGAGGCGGGCCACGTCATGCTGCACGGCCGGAAGGAATTTTTTATCGAGGATTTTGAGGGATTCAAGCCAGTTAAGACGAAGGAGGAGGAGGCCAATACGTTTGCCACGAATCAACTACTGCCCAGGAAAGCCCTTGATGATCTGCCGTTCAAGATTTCAGAGGAGTATATACTGGAGATGGCCAGCGAGTACGATACGCATCCGGGGATTGTGGTGGGTCGATTACAATGGGAGAAATTCCTGAAGTTTAGTGAATGCAATCATCTAAAATCTAAAATTGCTATTGACTAAAGCATAGGTTATCAATGACAATATATCTCAACAAACGAACCTCTGTTCATTGCCGTCGTTCCTTAACTTAATACCAGGAGATTCATTTCATTATTGTATTTATTCTTTCCATGAGTTCATAGTGACTCTGGATCGCTTCGTGGAGCGGATAAATCGATGTTTCTTTTTTGATCAATGACTGGTTGGGATGAGCCACAACGTTCCGGATATTGTTAATCTTGGCCAGGATGTTTTTAAACTGGCTTGATGAATAACCCAATTCAGTAGTAAGCTTGAAGTGTCGACAGATATAACCCAAATCTGTCAAATAGATGTATTCTATGAATCGGTAGTCCATCGCCTCAGCATCATCTTCTCTGTACCGTTTCACTGCATCCAGCGCGTTCATTGAATCACTCCGGTTTTCAAACAGGCTGAGTAGTTTTTGGTCCGTGATGCCTTTCCAGTGAATGAAGGTGCCTAGTAAGTTTTCCAACTGAATGATCAGATTGTACAGGGATAGATAAACATGTTTGCAGTTAAGATTTCCGAGCGTAGTAAGACCTACGATATCTGTTTGGTTATCCAGGAAGAAAAACTTGGCGCCGGATTGGGCGTAGGCGTATATAGCATCCTCAATATTCGTAAGATAGTATAATCTGTCCTGACCTCGGATTTGATATAGCTCAATGTTTTCTGGAAGATAGTTACCCCATTTAATGGTTTTAAAACAAGAGTAGACGCCCGTCTCTTCTACAATCGGCAAAACGTCAAATCGGGATCTCGACATGACTTCTGATGCAGCATAAATGTCCATATCAGGTGTCACTGAGGTCCAATCGTATTTGCTGATACCAGCCAGGGCAACAGTGATGTGTGGGTTTCCGGGGTCTTTGAAGTAGTGAAGTTCCTTCATGCTGGGTTTAGAGAATATTTGTATAAAACATTAATAGGCTATTAATTATACATGAATAAAATCTTTATATGAACATAGAGAATTAGCTAATTTATAAAGCCTTGATTATCAATGACCGAATCCCTATCTTTGCAGAGCCTGTATTGCATGAAAGTCGGTTCCATGCCGTTGAAGGGTATCCTTCTGAGTGTTTTTATGGGCACTTAAAACTTTTTAACATAAGTTAATGTTATCAAGATAAGAACCTTCAGAAGAAGGGAAAGAACAAGGACCGGGGTGTCCCCGATCGATAATAAGCCCAGCGATTGTTGGGCTTTTTATTTTATGGGTAAATCTTTAGTCCATACCGCTGTCCGTTCCTTGAATAAATTTTGGGATTAATAATATCGAAAGTTGGATTGGCTCTTTGAGGATCAATTACATACCTGGCAATAGGGTAAGCTATGAGATCAGCCAGTTGCAATCCGCTGATATCCTGTATTTTTTTCTTAAATCTAATCCCGAGAGCATATTCAATAAGACGGTCTCGGGAAACAAAGCCGGTACCCCGGGACATTAATCGCTGATAGTGTGAGTGAAGACTTTGATCTTCGCGCTTACCTCTTCTCTCAATAACCATCTCCAATGTCTTATCTGGGCGGTGAATTCCATCCAGGAAAAACACAGCGCGTTCGATAATAAAGGATAAGGCAAGCTCATAGACATCGTTTGATAGCTTTCCATATCGCTCAATGTATTTATCTTTTCGAATTGCCGCGGCAATAACAGTATATGGGTGTTCGGCTAAAAGATTGCTTAAATGTTCATAAAATAACGCTTTAACCTCTTGATCAAACAAAATCACAAATTCTTTTTCGCATTTTCTGATATCGCTGCTATGAAAAATGACTTTCCGATTTCCCCAAAACCTCCATTTGATATTGTGGGTCGAGCGAACAAAATCCCTATAGGCAATTTCGTCAATTAAAACACCACAAAGGACAAATACTGGAAAATTCAAATCAACACTCGTTAACCCATGATCTCCACTTTCATCTATGAACAGATAATATTTCATCAATCATTGGGCTTTTTATCTATCAATTCCCGTACCCCATCCTCTCCCACGCCTCCAGCACCAGCCGCTTCGTCCGGTACTCTCCGTACTGCCCGATCTCCTTCTCCTTGAGCACGCGGAAGGTCTCTCCGGGGAAATCCTCCCCATATACATCCTGAGGGTCGAGGATATATCGCAGTTCCTCCGTAGTCAGGCCGTAGAGATGCGCGTAGATGGCATCGAGTTCCGCTTTGAGCACGGCCCGACGGTCATCGTCCCATTTGAAAGGCGGGAGCGGGCAACCTTCCGGATCGATCTCACACCAGTCGGGTGGATCCCATTGATGGCCTCCAGTAGCACTTGCGTTTGATTTGTGTTGGGCCCTGATCATCTCTTGATGATCCTGGTTGGATTCTTTCCAGATATCATCAGCCAAAGGCTTCATTTCATAGGATGTATAGAGTAATTCTAACAGTCGATTGCATACCATAGTAGTCAGCTGATGGGAATAACTATCGGGTGGTAGATTCGTTAGCTGCTTTTTATAATGATATTTTAAATGAAGCCCCCCAACTTTTTGTCGAGCTATGAAGTCATGAACTATGGAATTTTGATCTGCAATCAAACATATTTTTTTTGCAGAACTACCTACAGTGGGAAACATCAAAAGCCAGGTATCACCATAGCCAAATCGGGGAGAAACACACGAGATGACCGTGCGTTCGTTCGTCACGTTTGTAAAATCTCTCCATCCCATCATCCAATTGTGTATCCAGGTAGCGGGTATTGATTCTTCAACAGTTTCTTTTGAAACCCAGTACCACGGTGTGATTTCAAAACCTTGATCTTGATGCTCGATTAGGGTAGGCGTGGGCGTCTGGGTCGACTGCCTGCTGTTCACGCCCGCATAGGTGCCAAACCGGTGATCATAATGCCAGATCATCTTCGCCTCATACAACGGCAGCCACACCTCCTCCCCACGCCGCATCCGATTGCCCCACAACGTAAACCCCTCCGCCTCCAGCTGCTCGCGCGTGCGGAAGAGGTGGGAGTCATTACTCATGTGAAACATAGTTGAAAACTTGACTCCCCACGGATTCTCCCCGGTTTCTTCATTGATGAGCACAGGCACCCGCTGGTAGATCTTGCTGGTCAGCTCCGCATCCACCCGTGTACGGAAGATCGGACAGGTCTTTGTATTCGGATTCAACCGCAGGAAATCCTCCCGGCTCAGGCTGAAGATGCGCATCGGATCCTGCAGATGATCAATTTCCGTGAGAAAGAAGCCAAATTGAGCCCTTCGGTTTCCAATATTAGAACCTGAAAGGGTAATTAAACAAAACTTGTAGCTCCTGTGGACACTTTGGAATATTGCTTTACGATTTTCAAAATCAAACAGACTGATCAACTGGTTTCCTTCAACCAGGGAAGAAAAATATTTTTTATTGCTGTCATCTGTGGCAATTCCGGTAGGCACAATAAACCCCGCCCGGCCAGTAGGACTGATCCGGGTACTGAATAATTCTGAAAAAACAGAATACGTATTGATATCCCCAATTGCAGTCAGTTCATACCGTCCACTGGAGCGCAGGAATTTTCCCGTTGCATCTGCTCCGTGAAGAGCAATCATGTATTCTTTATAAAGAGCAGGATTAGCGGATTCCAGTTTATTGATCAACCGGTTACGGGCAGCAGCATTCGATGCTTCGGCAATAGCAGAATCCCGTGTGGAGAAAAATTCCTCTTGTTGCAGCTTGATCCGTTCCCAGGGCGGATTGCCCATCATCACATCAAACCCCCCTTGAGCATAAACATCCGGAAACTCCAGCGGCCAATGGAAGAAATGATGCTGATATGCTAGCGATGTTACCTCACCCACAAGCTGACCAAACTGTGACGGGGATGTAAAGTAATGCGCCAGTTTATCCGATGTCGGATTACGGACGTCATCCAGCTCTTCGTAGGTTTTGAAAAAAGCAGCCGTCCAGATATGGCACGCGATCTCATCATGATAGGATCCTGATTTGACCTGTTCATAACGCTTCCTGACCGCTTCCACTCCCTCCAGGGTATCCTGGGAGATCCATTCCATTTCCTTCAGCGTAGCGGATGCCGTGTTCGTATCCTTCCGGATGGATTGGCCCATGCTCATAAACAGATCCGTCTGCCGCGTCCGGCGGAACTGGGCGTTCCTTCGCTTGAGCTCCCGGCACACTGCTGTATCATCGCCAGTCACGGGTTTATACGCGTCGTCCGGTATGGGTTCACTCAGGACCTGCAAGTCTGTTACACCGACCAGGCTGTTCCCGCACCGGATTTTGTGGTCCAGAAAGCTGAGCGGCTTGCCGCTGTTGTGCCCCTCCAGCCAGAAAGCGAGTTTGCACAGCTCCACTGCATCCGGGTTCATATCCACCGCGTAGATGCAGTGCTGAATGACTTCCCGCAGGCATTTCCGGTAGACTGACGGGGCCGGGTTATCCTCTCCACTTTCAATCCGGGCCAGGTACCAGGCAATGGTTCGCGCTGCGGCCAGCATCATGTGGCCACTCCCCGCTGCCGGATCGCACACCTTGAGCTGCAGCAGGGTTTTGATTTGATCGTCCTTCGTTTTGACTCCTTTCAAGCGCTCTTCAATGACCGGGATCAGGGCTGACTTGACCAGTTCGTTGACCAGTTCGGGCCGGGTGTAATAGGAACCGGTGGTCTTGCGCTCCTGACCTTCGACAAACAGGAAAGATATCTGGCCTGGTTCAGTTGCATCGGCATGACGGATCACCGGATGAAGGTCGAGCAAGCTTTCATAGACGGAACCGAGCTCTTCCACATCAAGGCTGCGGTAATTGATCTGCACGAGATCGCCCGATGGGTCGCGGAATTCACTGAGATTCCGGATGCATTCCAGGAGCAGTTCATTGGATATCATGGCTTCTTTAAGATGGCGGATCAGATCCAGGTTAAATAACTCACCCCCGAGGGGCTGGATACCGAGCCGGGTGCCCGTCGTGCCGATGTCAAAGAGCCGGAAGGTGTTGAGCAGACCTGTCCAGAGATCCGTGTATTGCGACTCGTACAGATAGCGATGACGGGCCAGCTTTCGCAACCGCGAGATGCTGTAATACTGGTCATAAATCTTTTTCCGGTGATGGATCTCGGGGGCTGCTTCTTCCGGATCATAGATGAGGTTTCGTTCTTCAGTGACCAGGAGGAAAAGGAGGCGGTAAACGACACGCATGAGTTCGCGGTAGTAATCCCGGGCATTAAGCTTGCCGGTCCGGATAGCATCCCGCAGCGCTTCGTTTTCCTGATAACGAAGGAACCCCTTGCCCAGTGCTTCAAGTGACAATTTGACGGCGATACTCAGATCATCCCGGATCCGATTGCCCGCTTCGATGCTTTTCTCATGATACTGCTCCAGCCAACTGCCCTGGATCTCCTCCCGCGAATGGGGAAACCTGGAACCATGCAGGAGTCGGTACATCAGGGCAAACTCGCTGTACTTCTCCTCGTCCAGCATGCGCTTGATGTCGAACTCGACATAGGTTAGTTTGATCAGCCGGCCGCTGTCGCGGATCAGGCGCAGGAACAGGCCGTTGGTGACGATTCCGTACACATGCTCGGTCACATTGAGATATTCCTGGATCAGTCCGTGAGGGGAATAGCGGGCGCCTTCACGGGTCTTGATGTCGAGAGTATTCTTATCCCCCCGATCCGGAGTGGTAAATCCCGCGACATGGACCGGAAAGTGATCATAATCACCGGCCGTGTGGCTGATGGGATACGTTTTTTCATTCTCTCCGGCCAGGTTTGATCGCTGGCGGTTTAGGGTGATGCCCATCGCGTTCAGAAAACGTTCCATCCACCGCATGCTGATACGGAGGCCATGCGTATCGGAGTCCGGGATTTTGGCCATTCGCTCCCGGAAGTGGGGCCAGTCGAGTCGGATATGGCTCCAGGCGCGGTCGATCTCTTCGCGAATGGAGGATCCTTTATCCAGACCGAAGTGTTCGGGTGCCTGGCCAGGAGCGTCGCCGGATTCGATTTTCTGGAGGATCTCTTCGGAGAGGAGGTGGCCCTGGAGGGTGATGGTGGTGTAGCGCATATTAGGGATGGTAATATAAGGAGTCTAAAAAGGCCGCTCTTGCTTCCATAATCTGGATTTCCTGGTCATTTTTAGGTTTCGGGTTTAACCACCATTCACAATCATAAATTCGTAGAATAATGTCCTCCCAATAGGTTTGATAATTGAGTTTTGATTTTGGAATACCAAAATCCCTGCTTACGCCATCTTTACTTTCATGATTAATGCTGATGAAGGTGTCGGGCCTTTTCATTGTCAATAATCTCGTGGCAGCTGCCAGGTTAATGTGGTGCTCATCTTTCGTATTCTTAAAAGCATTTTGAAAATGCATACAAAAACGCTCATAGTCGCTGAATACAACCTGACCGTCAAGAGGAACTTGGTCTAGTGCTTCTGAAATAGCCCTATGATTTGAATTAATCAGGTGATGATAGGTGCCCATACCTGATACTGTGCCAAAGAGCTCCCAATTCTTATTATCGAGGTTAAAGTTCCCTTTAGGAAGACCGGCCACATATTGTCGTTCGTTAAGTGTCAGGTCATAAAAGTGTTTTGTACTTCTGAATAACGACCGTACGTTTTGTAATAAAATTAATCTCCTGTCAAGATCCGGATCTTTCTTTATGTCAGATAGAAAGTTTACCCAGTCCTTCACCGCTAAGGGAAGGGTAAAAAGCGGTTTTGGATTACTTGATCCTCCGCTATATGATCCCGAAAGGCTTTTAATTTTGTTCCTGTGATTCGCCCAAATTTTTCGATAGTTCTCCAATTCATTAGTATTAAATGAATTCGCCTTTGCCCAATATTGGTCTAGCTTTCCTAGGATTTTATTCAGGACTTTATTTGCATCAATATCCCGATAATTGAGGAGCACAGAGATTTCTGAATTCCGAGCAAATGCATCGTTGGTAAAGTTTGGACTGCCGACTATGAGTTCCCATTCTTGATCAGAGGTATAGAACAGATACAATTTCGGATGAAATGTGCCTGATGGTTGTATGATATACCGGACTCGACTATTGGGCAAAAAGGAAGCTATAAATTCCGGATGAGTTTGATAAAAATGTAATCCCACGATGATCCGTTTGATCTTATTTTCGTGGTTCTTCAAAATCGGAAAAAGTTCCGATGAAGTGCTGGCCCAGGCTGTGGCCCAATGCAACTCCTTGTATTTCTCGAATAGGCGTTCAAACTCTTTTGTAAGTTGTTTGGGTGAATGGATTAATTTCATATTTATTTCAGCTTAAGTAGGGCTGTAAATGGTTGGATTCTATCTTGGATATGGATTTTTTTTGGTTCTATAAGCCATCAAAAGGTATACAATCCGGACTACTCAACCAGCTTCCAGCCCCATTGATTCTTATCTTTATTAAATGACTTCATGGCAGTGCCACTATAGGCCATACCGTCTGAGAGATTCAACTTGCTGACCAGTTTTGGATGAATAAAGACATCCTCAAGAAATCCGAATGATTGTCCGGGTCTGATCGACACAATACCTTCTGCTTTCTTCATAAAGCTTTGTTTAAAAGACTCATCTGTAATATTTCTTACAGTCAATACTTGGCTTATGTTATCCGTTGAGAGATTTTGAAATCGAACCAATAAAATATCGCCTGGGGAAACTTGATCGATAAATCGGTCATACCGGAAGAAACCATGTTTAGATTCTGAAAGAATGAAATTAAGGATATGCCGATTTGAATTGACGTATTCCACAAACACTTTTTTTTCTGGTACGTCAGCATAGAGCAAGGTGTCAGCCAGTTTGGCGTGCTGTTGGTAAAAAACTGTGTTGCTTTCGCTCGCCGTAGTTTCATTGTACCATGCCTTGTTTTTCCATTGAGTAATCTGATTGGGTACTCGATGGCCCTTTTCCTGCTTGATGGCCAGGATTTGTTCAATTTCGGTCTTAGCTTCGGCAAATTGATTTCTGGCGATGAGTAGACTTGCCAGTTTTTCCCGGAGGCCAACCTTCATTTCATTTGGATTGGGACACGATAGACCTTTGCAGTAACAAGCAAGCACTTTGTCCTCATCATCAGGAAAGGCTTCAGCCAGAATCTCCCAAGCCCAAAAATCATTTCGTTTCTTTTTGACAAATGGAAGAATAGCGGTTTCCAATTGATCCCGCACTCCTACTGCCAATAGTAATTTTGCATAGAAATAAGGTGGGTAGACCAGCTGGGGATATCGCTTACATACTTGCTTCAATCGAGGCATAAACTCCATGGCTTTAGCCAGGTCGAAAAACAGCTCTCCATTGGCATCCACACTGGGGAGTATATGTTTTGCATAGTTGATGAAACCTTGCTCGGCAATGGCCATAACTTCCTGGCCATTAGGTAATTTATCCTTCTGGTAATCTTCGTGTCGGAAATGATCAAGGTCCCACCAATCTGCAAACTGGATATATGTTTTTGAGGGTTTAAAGATTTTATGGAAGGCTTTGAATAAAAAGGAATAAACCTCTGACGGACGGGAAAAATTGAAACCGGAGAGCAGTTCGAAAAGTTGCCTTGGCCGGGTTGTCCCTTCCGGTTCAGTTTTGGCTAGATTGAAAATCATTCTTCCAGCCTGCCAGCCAATTTGATCAAAAAGGATTTGTTCGTCATCAGGCATGGCCAATTCCTTAATGGCCACCAGGTGATGCAGGAAGTTGTCGTATTCATTTGATGCAGCATGTTGTTTTAGAAAGGCATAATGTACCCATGCTTTATTTCGTCGGGCATAAATATTTTCCGGGTCTGGAACCAATTCCTCTGTGGCCAAGGCTAACGCTTCTTCCAGATGGCCTTCCTGGCGCAATCGTTTAATTTCAGGTCCGGGCATGCTCAGTTAATTTTAGTAGTAATGCATCAAGTTTTTGATCATTCTGGCATTGGTAGGTTTTTGGTATTGCGCGGGTTAACAATCCATTACCATTGAAGTAGAATTGGATGTACGCACAAAGGGAATCCGTGACCAGATAATAGGTAACATAAAAGTTTTCCTGGCGCTCAATAATGTTAGTGATCTCGATATTCAGCGCATCGCAAAAGGACTGCATAATTGAGTATAGTTCCACTAGTTGATCTATCAAGGGGGCATATGTGAAGCGACTTGTGTTTTTATAGGATAAATTGAAGAGTTCTTCAATTTCAGATTTAGTATGGGTTGATGTGTTGGATGTTACATGGAAGCCGTGTCGAAAATGACCTGAGCCCGTGTGATGTCCCTCCAGATTTATAAGTTGACTGTCGTGTCGGATAAAATACCGTTCCATGAATGGAAACGATTCAACAGATTCAACATTGAAATCGGTATTTTCCAATTTCTCCATGATTTCCCAATACTTGGCGCTTTTACATCGGTGGGAATTGGGGCTATGAAACGGAGAGCGGGCAATGTGATCAAATGAGATTGCCTCTGCGGGAAGATTCCCAATTTGACCCACAGGAGATATAGTAAACGCTGAAAGCGGTCCAAAATTCGGACTGTTCACAGCATATACTACATTGATACCCCTTGTTGTACTGGTGTAGCACCAGCGAAGAGGGTCCGGTTTCAAACTGATGCGCCCATTGTAGTCCACAATGACTTTATCCCATTCTCCACCCTGTGCTTTATGCCCTGTGATACTGTATCCGAATTTTACATTTAGCGCATTGAAATAGGGATCAGATTTAAGCATTTCCTTGAAGACATCCGATCCCAATGGATGCGTAGGCAGCCCGGATTCCTTCCGTTTTTGTTGTTCATTGCGAAACCGGATCACAAACTGGATATATAGCATTTTGCGTTCTGCAATCGAAAGGTCTCGGGCTATGGAATGTAAATGACTGTCAATAATCTGAACGTCGAATTCATCAGGAAATCCAGGATACCGGACCCGGACTTTTCGCATTTGCAGAGAAACGATTTGACTGACACGGGTTCCGCCCTGATCAAGTATTACAGGCGCGGAAATAGTTATGATGTCGTGATCTGCTTCCACTACCTTGACAATATCCCCATTGTACAGCGGGACAGGATAGGTTGAGTAGTTGTTTTGATTGATCAACAGAAGGTCACCAGGACAAACCTGTGGGTTACCCGGATAAAGACGCTCCCTGATTTGATGATTATACCAATACGTCTGTGCATTGGAGAAGGCAATGATGGCGCCATCTCCAGGTTCCGGTGTTGAGAATAACTGGGTATAAGTATGCACCACCTGGTCAGGGTTCAATTCAATAAATGAGTGACCATCTGTTTCAAATTTCAAATGGTTTATGCCGTTATTTTCGATAGCCTGCCGAACAGACATGGCGTTCTTGAGAATGAGATTGTCCGTTTGCCGCATCACCTGGGTAAGCGTAAACTCCTTACACTTCAGTCCCAATCCTTGAAAATAGTGAGCATTGAGGGCATTTGAATCGGGGTCACCAACTGGGGGTAATTGGGCGGGATCACCCACAAATATGATCTTACGATTGGAAATAGAAGGCCGGGCGTAAGTAAGGAGATCATCCAGCAGGATATTCGTACCAAATGTGAAAAGCTCCATTCTGGATTCACGGCTGGAGATCATGGAACTTTCATCGACGATGATCACTTTGTCGTTCAGGTCATCCTGCCGGATGGGGAAATGATAGTGAAAGCTTCGTTCGGCATCGTCATCGACCTCATCGTGAAGGGTTACCAGCTTTTCCAGATTATAGATTCCCTGATGTATCGTAGTGCCAAATCCTGTTTTTTCCCGGAGTATTTTGGCGGCCCGCCCTGTGGGGGCCATGACCATAAACTCCCGTTTTTCGTGGTCCAAATGCTCTGTCAGATGGCGGATAAGTGTTGTTTTGCCGGTGCCTGCGTAGCCTTTGAGAATAAAAATCTTGCATGATGAGTTGAAAAAATCAAGCATTTTATTAAATGCTTTTAATTGTTCGCTATTTAATTGAGCTTCTGTATTTAAAATGCTAGTATTCATGAAAAGTTAAGGTGAGTTTAATTATAAATAGACTAGTGTCCTGGAAACATGTTCTTTAATTCTTCAGGGAATTTGTCTTTCAAGGTAGGGGTATTGGATTTTTTCACATGACTATTTGTTTTTAAAAACTCTTTTGTATTTAGGTTATTAAGGACCTGATTTTTAAATTCCTCAATGGATTTGATTACATCATTCCAGCATTCTTCTCTTTTTAATATTACATTTCTACCTTTATTAAAAATATTTTCCTTGCGCTTATCAGAATTAATTTTACGAAATTTCATATCAAGAGTAAAACCTTCATTAAGATAAGCGGTTAGATTATTTTCATCAACTTTTTCTTGAAATGCTTTAGGGTGACTAACCTCGTTTCGAATATTATTCAGAAAATATAAATAAGTCGTTGAGTGATTTGATATTTTAAGTGCTTTCTCAAGCGCAAACAGTTTTTCACCCGCTGATATGTCATTAATATGTTGGGGAATATTTATTTTTGTTGAAATAAAATTCAGTAAAAATGTATATATTTGATTTATATCAAAATCAAATGTTGTATTTAATAAATAATCCATCATATACTCAATCTGAAAAAAACCGTATTGACAAAATTCTCGAAAGTTCGGAGAATTCCCTCGTGTAGCAAGCTGATTTCTGGACATTTCAAGTGAAAAAGAGTAAAGCTGTTTTTGAACAGGCCCCTTAAAGCCAGAATAATCAATTAGATAATCTGGCTCTAGAGCTAAGTAGTTTTTAATTTGATCAAGATGTGCCTCAAAGTAATTAAGTTTTTCTGTGTAAAGTCCGAAAGGAACTTCATTGAATTTTTGAGACAAAAGATGTCGTATTTCAGGATGACCCGGATAGAATATTATTTCATTAATTAATGAAATAAAAGATTCTTGTTCAGATTTACTCAGCCTCATAGATTCGTCATTTTATAGTCTTTAATACCTTTTTTCAGGCCTTTAGCTAGGATAGATTTAATAGTGTATTCTAGATGTTTGGTTCTATCCTCAATAAAACCATCTCGGCACATAAGAAGGTAAAATTCAAGTGAAAGTTTATTGTATGATGGATTGTCTTTGCCTTTTACCATTTTCAAAAAATTCAATTTACCATTAAGCATATCAATTAACTCAGGGGCTGTCTTTGTGGACGAATGTGGTGAAATATTGAACTGTCTATATAATATCTGATTGGCTTCTTTATAACCTCGTTTCTTCCAATTGTACAGCAAACTTCGAATGCTTTTAACATATGCCTTCGGCACATTTACCCTTTCGTTTACCAATAACCCAGTCGCTTCCTGTCGATATCCCTGGCGCTGAACCCTGGTTTTTCTGGACTGGATCAGGAAGTTTTGATTTTTAATGATTCGTAAAAGTTCAGTTTTAAAGCTTGAAGCATCTTGATACACATTATGCATGGAGCTAAATGTGATATCATCTGCATAACGTGTATAGGATAGCCCAAAACGCTTGGCGAGACCTGACAATAACAGATCCAGTCTTTGGCACACTATATTCGTAAGCACGGGTGAGGTTGGGGCTCCTTGGGGTAATACATTCTTCCAGGACAGCGTTTCTTCTCCAGCGCCATTCAGTCGAAAAACCTCCATTCGGGTACAGCATATAGCTGCAATGATATTTGCGATATCACCTCGGTAATTCATGGGATGGTGGTTTACCAGCCAGAACCGATTATTATTTGGAGGGCTTAGTTTGGAAGCAAGATCATGGCCTTCCATGACAACAAAAGCGGGTTTGGCTGAGTCGAAATGTTGGCTTACTAATAATATCCCAGGACCAATATCGGCCATCAATTGACCATTTCTGTTATAAAAATGAATTTTTTCACCTGGTAAAATTGGATATTCTTCTATTTCCGGAATTTGCTTGTACAAAATTGTGATTCCAGATGGATCCAATGAATAGCCGGCAGTTTCAAGCTCATTTTTAAATTCTGCCCAAGGTATGCAGGTAACAGATCGTTTAGGACTATGCACTAAATTAAAAGGCCTGAGTTGAAGGCATTTCCATACTCTCGCTTGGTCCACACTGGGAAAAAAATCTTTCAGGTCAAGATTGAAAACATAGTGCTTTCCGACGTGTGGCCGGGCATTGTCAACGATACTCTTATTCCAGATAAAGCCATTTGCAGCCGGATGAGGTTCAAATACACACTGTAGGAGAAAGGCAATACATCGTTGCAGATGTTTTAAAGTTTTTACAGGCGCGTGGATGGTGCGCGCCCCCCCGGACTTCTTTTGAATGGTAAATGTTTTGTACCTGACACCTGGGATCTTTGGGTTCGCATAATATCGTAATTGCGCCATTGTAAATGGAATGGCAAGCTCCCCGTATATCACGGATTTTATGTGATTTAACAGGTTCAGGAAGTCTGATTTTGACTCCATTTCGATGAAGGCCTTCCTTATGTTTTCGATTTGTTCTGTGTCTGGTTTCATGATTTCTTTGATTGATGTTCAATGAAGCCTGCCGTACTATTCTTTGTATAGGTGACAGGTGAGTTTATTCACCGTCATCTATAACAATAGACACAATAAATAATGAATCATCATATGAAATCTTATGATTTCTGATACTCAGGCATTTAGGTCCGGAACGGAACGGTGCCTGAGACGATGAAACATTCACCCCGGTTTGATCCGGGGTACCAGCCGATTTGGTGCTCAGTTTCTGATCACCCAGCTGGCGCTGTTCAATATCTTCCGGCAGGCTTTCAAAGAACTCGGACAAAGAAAAGGTAGAATTGTGCAGCCTTTCTGCACAGTTCATTTTTCAGTAGTAATTTTACAAAAACTATCCTTTGGAAGGGTCAACTGACCATCGATTTCTGCATATACTAATGCACAGATAATCAACAATATATGCCAATTCACAAAAGTGCTTTGACCAGGTACCTGGTCCTGGACAGATGTTTCAGAAACCGGTATAGAAAATATTTCATTGAAGACTTACTGAAAGAGGTCAATCATGCTTTGGTGGAATCTGCTGCAAACGGAAAAGGCATATCCATGCGTCAAATCCGGGCTGATATTGCCTTTATGCGAAGTCCAGAAGGTTGGGAAGTTGAGTTGGCTGAATTAAAGGAAGGACGCCGGATGTACTACCGGTACGCTGACCCAAGGTTCTCGATTAATAATAGTCCATTGAATCAGACAGAGGTTGAATATCTGCAGGCTGCATTCGATATCCTGAGTCAGTTTACGGGAATGCCACAATTTGAGTGGCTGGATGATATGATTCCCAAATTGAATACAGGTGTTGAGGTGAATGAAAACAGGAAGAGTATTATGGAATACGACACTAACGTATATCTCAAAGGCCGGGATCTGTTGGGGATATTGTATGGTGCACTTGTCAATCGGAGAGTCCTCAGGGTGCTATATCAGCCATTTTCCGCAAATCAGCCGTATGAGGTGACCATCCATCCTCATTTTCTGAAGCAATACAACAGGCGATGGTATTTGTTTGGGTATAATCCAGTTGAAGACCGTCCGGATTGGAATCTGGCCGTAGATCGTATCGTGAGTATCAGGGAAGAAAACGAAAGTGTTATCGATACCCCGATTGATTGGAGTGAGTACTTCGACGATATTGTTGGTGTCACGCACCCTTCAGATGGAAAAGTGGAGGAGGTAGTATTGGTTTTTAATGAAAAAACGGGTCCGTACATTGAGTCAAAACCCATTCATTCATCGCAAAGATCAAAATGGGTAGAGACTAATTCTTTGCAGGTAACCTTGAAGGTGGTCCTGAATTATGAATTGGAGCATACCATTATTGGATATGGTGAAGCGGTAAAGGTCATAGCCCCTTTACATTTGAAAGAAAGAATTGCCTCAAGGTTACAATTGGCATTGGCTCAATATTGAAGATCAATCAAGTTACTGAGGGCAGTATTACATACATCCCCAGCACATCCATCGGTAGCACAGGTTCTACCACTTTGTATTTCGTCCCGCTCACCAGTTTTCGGAAGCGGGTATGGCTTTTGACCAGGTTTTCTGCACGGGTTATGGCTACCGGATCAGTAATTTTCCGGAAGTAGTTTTCGTCATTGATCCACTGAAGTTCATCCATCAGCCATTGCTGCTGTTCCTGGATGGATAGATTCTGTGCGCCTGACGCACCGAGGAGTAATTCCATGGCCTCAGATTTATCGAGCCTATTTCCATCCTGGATATTGCCCCGGTAGCCCCAGAGCCACATTTCCTCCGTAACGATTTGTTTTTGGCTAGTCTGTTCAGCAATTACATTGCGTACACGAAATTGAAATACAACTGTTTTTTCTGTCACGGACTTTGTCCGGATAACTGCGGCTCTGGCGGCACATCCTGGTTTTTGCTCGAGCGCTTCATGTAGCACATATTGGGACAGATGCTCTGTAAAGGGATGATTCCGGCCAATATAATGAAAGCCATGGGGTGTAGGGGACTGGAATGAAACCTGGATCTCACCTTTGTCTGTCAGAATTGATTTCAACCGTGGAGGAACATTTGCCATCAGGATGCGATAGCCCTCCATTTTTTGGTCTACCTGGACACCCAGATGCCGTAAAGCGTCGGTCACAAAATCCTCCACAGCCTTCACATTCCCGATGGCTTCATCAATTTCCTGGAGATCATGTTCGATTTCCTCCGGCTTTATTCTGTTCTGCGCGAATATGCTTCGCGTTTCTTTTTCCCGCTCTGCCGCTTCATTCATCAGTTGGCTGACATGTAGTTGCTTTGCGCGGATTTCATCATCAAAAAGAGAGAGCTGTTTCGAAGCAGCGATCAGGGCGGCATTCGGCTTGAGCAAAACAGCATTCGTCACCGCCATGATCACTGATTCACTGTTTTCCGGAAAGGGCACAGAAATACCCAAAGCTTTGCGGATCTCTCTGGCCTTTCTCAACAGTACATCCAATACGACTCCATCAATCGGATTGTTTGCGCCATACATCAGGATGACTTTGACTTGAGGGGACTGCTGACCAAACCGGTCTATCCGTCCTTCCCGCTGTTCCAGCCGGTTGGGATTCCATGGCAGGTCATAGTGAATCACGGCATTAAAATCTTCCTGAAGATTGATGCCCTCACTCAGACAATCGGTGGCCACCAACAGTCGCCGGGGGGATCCATGCATGGATTGAATAGTTTCCCGCCGCTGTTCATCGTTCAGCTCACTGGTGACTGTTTCTATTTGCAACCCTGAATAAGTCCTGCCTCTCAGCTCATGTTTCAACAGATCACCCAGGTACCGGGCAGTTTGGATATACCGGCAAAAGATAATGGGATGATAACCCTCAGCCAGCAGCTTTTTGGCCTCATCCAGGGCGGCTTTGGCTTTCAAGTCGGTCTGAATATTCCCGATTTCAGCCAACTGCTGAGCGCGCTTTAACAGCCACTTTGACTCGTCAGTTTTGAAACTTCTTCCTCTGCCCAAAACACTCAATGGCAGGCTATCATCTGTGTTATCAACCGGATCGAGCACTGTATCCTGTTCTGCAGCTTCAGCTTCATCAGATATCGTTTCTGTCGCCTCTTCATCTACGCCTGCTTCCGGTCTTTTCTTGTTGGCTTTATTGGTCAGCATCATGGCGCCGGCCGCAGGACTGCTCATTACGCCCCGAAGAAGTGCCAGCGCGTCCCAATAGTTATACCGGTGTGTTCGGCGATCACCTTCATCGGACCTGACTAATTCCTGGGCGTAGGATAATACTTCATTGAACAATTCGACATAAGCGGTTCCGATATTAAAGGCTTTCTCTTCAAACAATCGATCAGGAAAAGGGGTATCCTCTCCAAGCCATTTCACTACATCTGCTCTTCGACGCTGGATAAAATGTTGCGCCAACTCCTTTCGTTCGGATTGCTGGCTTTGAGATATGTTGATTTGTTCAAAGTTGGGTTTTAACAACCCGAGGAGGGATTTGAACTCTGCTTCTTTTCCACTATGCGGGGTCGCTGTCAACAGCACCAGATGCCGTTTTTCATTGGCGGCGAGGTTGTGCAGCAGATTATGGCGTAATTGCTGCGAGACGTAGGCGCCGGATGGTTTAGCGCAAGTATGCGCTTCATCAACGATCACAAACTCGGGACACTGTGTCAGGAATGTCTGGCACTTTGACCCTTGCTTGATGTAATCAATCGAGATGATCTGGAAAGGAAAGGCCTTGAAAAAAGCTTCATTGGATCGTAGCTGACGTTCCAGACTTGTCACTGTTCCGGAACGTATGATCACAGCCTCTATACCAAATTTGGATTTTAACTCTTCCTGCCACTGGTCACAAAGGTGAGGTAGACACAAAATGGCAAATTGACGGATCTCTTTTCGTTCATATAATTCCTTGGCGATCAGAAGTGCCTCAATCGTTTTTCCGATCCCCACATCATCTGCGATCAGCATGCGCACGGTTTCCTGGCGCAATCCCATGATGAGTGGAACCATTTGATAGGAACGGGGCCTGAACGAAAGTTTTCCCAGGCAACGGAAAGGACCGGAAGCGCTCCGGAATGAAAGCCTGGATGCGTTGTACAATAACCTTGCGGATGGAAAGTCATTGCCCAGGTCATTGACATCCGGCTTCCGGAAATGAAAATCCTGGGGTTTGTCAGAAGCATGAGCCAGGGGGAGATAAATCCCGGTAATCTCCTCATCGGTACCATTCAGGGGTTTAACAAGCAATAAATCTTTGTCTTCCGATGGAAGGATTATCCAGGGTCGATTCCGGATCTGAACCAGGCTGCCGGGTTTGTATTCTCTCATGATATCAGCCCTGTTTTACTTTCCTGAAGATATCGGGACGCTGTTGGATAAAATATTCCAGATCGTCTTTGTAATGCCAAACCAATACCTGGTAGCCCGCCTTTTTCAACGCATTGCGTTTTTCGTCATCATCCCGTGCCACCATTTCCTGATCATGGGGTGAGCCGTCACAAAACAGGCAGACATTTGGTTTGTAAAAGAAATCGGGACGAACATACATGTCGGGAATGATCGGCTGGGCCTCATCAGGAAGTTTGTACTGATGATCAAAAAGGAATTTCAGGAACCGCTGCTCAGTGCTGCTGGTTTGATCACGACGTTTATCCAGGGTCCGGAAATGGTCTTCATAGTTTTTATACCGGTCATCATGGTCGCTGGTGATCGTCGATTCCCGAAGCATGCGCAGGGATTCCCGGATTAGGTTGCGATCAATATCCCGGTGATGATGCTGATTGTAATAACTGAGTAAATCATCATAGGTCGCAGGCACCAGGTCTTCCTTTGGGATTTCCTGACCATCTTTTATAAAGCATAATTGAAAGGCTTCCTCCATGACCCTATTGTATACATCCGGTCTGACTACGATTTGTTCCAGGATCCCAAGACTTCCTTCCGATGCCTCATAAAGGAGAATGTTGGGCACTTCGTGTTCACCCATAATATCTGCACCGATCTCATTAGATTCCACCTGGAAATAGTTTTCGATTGCTTTTTTCAGGGCATACATTAATGTTATTACCCCGCTTCTGCCCCCATTGACGGCTAAGGCAGGTATGGGTTGAATATAAATGGCATTCGCCGTTGTGGAGGTAAAGAGTTTAACGTTTCGGATTTCATCACTCCGCGTCTCATCATTTTCCTGGGAAGCGGACTTCCAGTATCCACTCTTGAGGTTCAGCGCAAAACCCTGCTCCGAGGTCCCTTTCCATCTGAAGTTCACATGAACGAGTCTTGCGGCGGGTAATAAGTGGATTTTCAGGAGTTCGTCATCACTCAACGACACAAGGCCCAGTTTCAGACTTTCAAAATCTCCATCAATCGAGAAAAAGGTTTTGACATCATATCCGCGGCGTGTACGTTCTTCCTCCTGGCACGTGATTCGTTGAAGTTCGGTAGCCTTGCTTTCACTCATTTCAATCAGGTCACGATGAATATATTTATCCATGCCTTCAGTCAGTTCATCCCGCGTGACAGGGTCAACCAGGAAATTGTACTGATCATTCATCATGATATAGCCACTGCGGGGACTGATTTTCGCAGGTTGCATTCGGGTCTCGCTTTCAGTCAGTATCATACGGTCAATTCTGTATTTTGCACCGTCATGATAGATCACATTTCGCGGACCGAATTCGCGGAGTGCTATGGTTCTGGGGCGGGAAACGAATTCACCGGTTCCTTCCCGGTTTTCCATAAAGGTTCTGACCGGAAGTCGTGTAAACCCGTATCCGGGTAAAAAGCCTTCAGAGGCGAGGTACCGGTATGGATAGAACTCAGAAAGCGAGGAGGTCAGATTGGGGTTGATGTTGTTTGTTTCGTTCAGCAATAGATCCTTTTGGCGTTCTGCCTGTTTGCGTTGTTTCCTGGCCTCCTTCTTGTCCGGATGATTTTCCGCAAATACTGCACTTTCAATGATCTCATTGGATCGCCGGAATTGATATATAGCATTCTGGTAAAGATCCCGCCATCTGTTTAATGCCTTATCAAACTCGTGGGCATATTGATTGACCATGCGCTCAATCCAGTCTGTTGTATACCACTGTGGTTTTCTTCGTTCAAATTCACCTGAGAAGTATTCATCCCGGATCAGCCGGTCAAATGACACGATGATCTCTTTTTTTCGTTGATCCGGAATTTTCAATTGCTCCTGGACAGCAAATTTTAGGGGGAGGTCTTTAATGTTTTCGGTTTCAATAATATCCCCGATAGACTCCCGAAGTCCATCCAGCGGCTGACGGGTCAGAATGGCGGCGTACAGATGGCTTCGCAATAACTCTTCATTGATCAGATCCATTCGGGGAGCGGAAACATTGCCGGCTACCATCCTCGCTGGTTCTTTAAAGAAGTGTCTGTCATGCGAACTGAAATTCGAACAATATACCATCACCAGCGCCGCCTGCCCGCTTCGGCCTGCTCGTCCAGCTCGCTGTGCATAGTTGGCTGGTGAAGGCGGTACATTTCGCATATGAACGATGGAAAGTTCCGAGATATCTATGCCTAACTCCATCGTTGGAGAACAGAACAAGGCTGAAATATTCCCTGCTCTGAATTTCTCCTCGCGTTCCCTCCGCTTGAGATTGTTGATTTGTCCGGTATGTTCCGCGCCTTCAATCGGTTTCAACTGTTGAAAATCTGTTGTATAAAACCGTTGGAAGTACTCGTTTGGTTTATTGACGATGGGTTTATACGATCTGTTTTTTATTTCATCGACCCGGATAGAATTACCATTGCTTTTACACCAAATGACTTTGTCGAGCAGCAGCTGATAGACCTGAACGTCCTGATCGTCGATTGACTTCATGGATCTGGCTCTGAGCCATCCGCCCTGATCACTTAGAAAATCGAGTAGATCGTAGATGAATTCATTATAGGCATCTGCGCCTTGGATTGGCTGACCATGGTCTTGCGCAAATTTTCGGATATATCGTCCGAGCGCGCTCGTATATCCGCCACTGACAGCATACATATTCAGCCTGGATTGTGCCAGCCTTTCAATTCGAAGGACTGCAGGTATTTCAATTTTTTCAGCATCTTCCAAAGTCCATGGATCTTTTAGTTTCTCACGGATCCGGGTCGTTTTTTGATGAATAACCCCGGGCTCAAGTGCGCTGAAGCTAATAGCATAGGATTTTCTGAAATAATCAAAAAGTTGTATTAAAAAAGTTTTTCTGCTATCAGGCGGCAGTGAATATAGAAATGAATTGCCCTCCCAAAGCGTGGCGTCAGAGATGGACTGATCAATGAACTGATAATTAATATCAAGCAGACCGCATTGTTCCAGGTTGGGCATGACAACCCTCCAGCTTCGACGGAGATCATCAATCAGTTTGTATAAAATGTAATCCTTGAATGCCTCTTCATTTTCCTGTCTCGGCCCGGGAAATGTGCCGGGATGAGAAGCATAAGCATCCTGGGTGATATGTAAGGCTTCCAGCACTTTGGAGGCGATGTTGCTGTAATCCAGGGTTCTATTGATATCCAGTGCTTTGACCACAGCAGACCGGATCTGACCTACCTTGATGAAGTCATTAAAATGCCCGGATTGTAGTGATGCATCTTGCCGGTTGTCAGTAAAGCTCAACAGCTTTTGATTTTTGTCCTGTTGGCCGAAAAGCGCCATCTGGGTTATGATTTCAAACGATAGTACAGTTGTTGCCGTGCTTCTCCCTTCTCCGCCCAGCTTCATAAGTTTGGTCCATTCTGCGGTTTGATGGTCAAAGAATTGACCCGAGGTTGGATCAAACAGGAGTGGAGCCGGCATATACCAGGCCTTGAAATCCAGGGGGTCATCAAAGGAGAAATTTCCTTTGGCATCATAGTGAATTTGTCTTGGCAGTCGGTCGGCTTTGTCCTTTTTGGGGGAGCGGGTGCCATCTTTCCGGGGGGCATTGAACCAGCCATCAGGCAAATCCTGAAGGTCTCGCTGAGGTTCCCAAATGGGACCTTCGTCCTCTGGGTGATCCATGAAGAGGTATCCGGAGGAAATTTCCTCTTCCATTTCTTCCTGATCAACGGTCGTAGCAAATTCCCTGGGCAATATCCGGTGCCCCGTCAGGTCCAGCTCTACACAATAGAATTCATGTCCGGAAGTGCGACTGAATACGAGCGGGAAGATGTATTCACCTGTTAATGTATCATACCGGCCGGCATCCATGGATAATTCACGGGAACCGGAATCTCCCAACGTACTGTACACTGAACCGGTCTGCGCTATAAACTGATGAACTTTGAATGGGAGCAGGTTTTTGGTTTTCTTTTGATCTGCAGCTGTATTGAGCACATTGGCCCAATGTAAAATTTCATTCAGGTGTTGTTCACAACTTTCTTTTGATGCTCCTGATTGTGAACTCAGCTGATCGATGATATCCTTAAGCGTGCAAGGTTTCCTTCGTACATATTGCTCTTCCCGCCATTCCAGGGCAATATTATCTTCAAGCCAGTGAGCAGTCGGATGGGCCAGGAATTCATCCTTGCCGGCCTGAGTATTCACTGGCGTATTGATGGTATCCTGTAGCGTGGAGCCGGTGTATTTGTATTCAGGATCGATACTGCGAACCAGGTATTCGTTGACCACTTGGTCGGCTTGAATTGTTGTCCCGAAGATCTGTGAACCGATCCGGGCCACTTCGTTTTTCTGATCCGACAATGAAGTGCCATCCTGGGAGACCATGGTCGCGGATGTCCCGATGCATCGGATAGGGTGCCGGGCTTCATTTTTTATACGACGGATCAGCATGGCTACATCCGCTCCCTGCCGGCCCCGGTAGGTGTGGAGCTCATCAAACACCAGGAACTCAATATGATCCAGGATATTCTTCCGGAGATCAATATCCCTTCCGGCGCGGGTCATGATGAGTTCAAGCATCATGTAGTTGGTCAGTAATATGTGCGGTCTTTCTGTGCGTAAGCGTTCGCGTTCCGCCTCACTTTCCTGACCTGTGAACTGACCAAATGTGATGGGAAAGTCCTGATTATACTTTTGGATGTAGTCTATCTTATACTTATCCAGTGCTTCGCTTTGGGAATTGATGAGCGCATTCATCGGATATACGATCACGGCGATCGTTTTTCCTGAGGTCTCACGGCTGTTTTTCAGGACATGGTTGAAGATGGTAGCCAGATAGGTGAGCGACTTTCCGGATCCGGTTCCTGAAGTCACAATGAATTCCCTGCCGCCAGCCCCCAGCCGGATAGCTTCTTCCTGGTGCTTGTACAGGGGGTGGTTAAAGATGTCTCCGATTGCCGGATGAAGGACGCCCTCATCCGCCAGATTTTGAGCTGAGGATCCTTCTTCAAAGGTGGGATTGAATTGGATCAGCGGTTCCGGCCAGAGCGTTTTGTCCCCAATCTTGTCCTCCACAAAGGTAGCGATCCGGGGGTCCTTGATGTTGACAAAGCTTTGAATATAGCTGCGGTAGTTATGCAGCAGGGAAGTATGAAACTTGAGAATATCCATGGGCTGGACATGGTGTTTGGCACAAGATATTAAGGCTTTTGGAGTTCCTCAACCAGGCCATAAAAGGATTCAGCTTTTTGGGGTATATTGGTTTCTTCCTGGTATATGTTGCAAACCTGAGGAAGATTCAGGTTTTCGAGAATACCGTTTTTCCATGCACGCCACACCTCCGAAGGAATACGATCAGCTTTATACCATAAAAACTCTTCAGCACAGAGGTTAAAGTAGTCAATGACCATAAGTTTTTCCTTTTCTGTAAGATTGTAAGCCTCAGTATTCCGGATTCTATTGAAAACATTATTGAGCTCTCCGGAGTAACGGCTGTTAAATTCTGTAATTAACTCCTTGAACATCTTATCCTTTTCCATTTTAGATCGGACCATGCCCAGATATAATGTAATGGAAGCTAGTATTAAGCTGAAGAGAATGCTATTGTCAATTTTATTAAAATAGTACAATGAAATAAAAATCAGAACTGCGAGGAAAACACTTAGCTTGAGTATCCAGCTACGATTATTAAGGTTCATTATTGACTTGGTTAAATTAGAATATCACTGCTTCGGATGCCCACTTGGTATAAACCGGGCAGATCTGCCCGAATAGTCGCTTAGCATACCACCATCAATCTTCACCGGATTGTTGTAATCGATTTTGGATTCCAATTTATCCGGGTTGCTTTTCCCCTTTTTCCTTTGCGTAGCGTTATTTTTGTATTCCCTCATCACCTTTTTCTTTGGAGAATACCTGGGCCTCATATGATTCAAGGCATCCTCAATCTCCTTCAAATAACGAAGCAATAGATCTGCAAAAACAAGACTGTTATCGGAATAAGGCGTTTTGGTGAGTTGGGTAAGCTTGGCGGCTAAAAAAGGCCTGGAGTGCAGTCCAGTTGTTGCTCTGCCATGCTTAATTTAATCATGGACTGGGTGCGAAGCCAGGATTTGAGCTGTTTTATTTTATCCACTTTGGTCATATGCGTTTAGGCAAGGTACTGAACCAAAAAGATAATGTCAACCCCCGAACCGGGAGTAGATCAGGGTTGAGAGTTGGTTCGAATAGGATTGACGAAAAGTATCCACTTGTTCTTTATTCAAATAGTGCGCACCCTCTCCGGTTTTCCCTTTCCGAATGAACTCCGAGTAGACACGCTTGTTCTCCATTCGTTCCATCCCGAACTTTTCTTCATGCTGCTTCATGAATTCAAAACCGGACCGCTCCAGGGTCCGTTCAATGGCGTCCGGTGTCACAGCAAGAGACAAAAAGTCGATCAGCTGATGGATGACGTTCATTTTGTTATTCAAAATGTCTTCATACCGGAGATACAATACCGGGAGGCCATTTCGATTCTTCAGCCAATCCCGGTTGAACCTGAACCAGTTCCGCTTGCCTTTGCGGATAAATGATTTCTGAAACACTTCATCCAGAGTCACGGAGGGATTGTTGTAGTTCCGGATCTGGTGGTAATAGGAAACGGCCACATCCATGCCGTCACGAATGACATAGATAAACCTGCCTTTCGTCTTACGGGAGAAGAATCCGTAATCATCATGTGATTTCAGGATTCGGGGTGAAGGGATATCCGGTGGCTCCAGTCCCCGGGCGGCCGCATTTCTGACCCAGGGGCAGACATCATTGATATGCCGGAAATCCATGCTGCCATCCGTGGTGAGCTGATACAGGATCATCTGCATGATGGTCGTGCCGGATTTGGGGAAGGTGACAATCCAGATATCATCATCCCGTTGGCCAAATTGGACCATAAAGATGTGATACCTGAGGATGCCTATCCAATAGATTAGCCTGTCCGAGAAAGCCTGTAGCTGCCGGATCCACCAGGAGAGGATGGCGATAAATAACTGATCAGCCTGCGTGCTCAAGTCAGATAAAGGCTACGCCCGGGGTTTAGAGCCGAAAATGCTCATGATTTGACAGCCAAAAGATCTTCTATTTGCATTTTCCTCCATAGAGAGCAGCTTCATCCCGGACTTCCTGCCAGGTTGAATAATACGCTCTCCAGTCATTATCATCATCACAGTACATGTAGGTGTCCCCAAAATTATCCGTCCATGTGCAGCATTCGTTTTTCTTGCATGAAGCGGTGATACCGACAACCACCAGTAAGGAGGCCAGAATTTTGATGAAAGAAAGAATGGTTTTCATATAGCTTGATTTGGTTTTATTTTAATCGGATGCCCGCAGGCGATAAACAGAGCTGATCTGCCCGAAAGTCGCTCAGCATTCCCCCATACACCTATACAGGATTGTTGTAGTTGAATTTGCTTTCCAGCACCTTGTGCGGTCAAGCAAACTAAACATGAGTGTCAATGATCTGTATATTGGACCAATGATTTTTTAAAGGCCATGTATTGATTCTTATAGCTATTATAGGCTTGTTGATCCTGGTATTTTATACCAACAACCCAGCGAACACTGCTGTAGTCGCTATTCGTTTCCTGATAAGCCCGGGTATACGATCCATCTTTTGCGGCGTAGGAGTACCAGGTTATGGTTTCTCCGTTATTAGTTTTGGTTTCAGTGGCGCCTTTTGTTTCCAGTGATTCATTGAACAGGATATCGGTTGGCTCACCGTCCCGAAGCGGAGAAAAAATGTAGAACTCAACCTTTTGATCCGGCGAGGTAAAGAATGCGCTATCATAGCCATCCGCGGTGGTTGATTTCAGGGAGGGTTTTACCTTGAAACCTTTTGGAATATCCACAGCGAACCAGGCTCCTTCGTAACTGCCTGTCGAAGAAGATGATGGAGACCCCGAGTGATTACCCGATTCCCCTTGACGCTGCACTGAACTGGTCGACGAAACAGGAGGTTCTTTGATCGAACTGAAATCAGGTGTTGAGTTCCCTTTGTCCTCCTCTGGTACATTGTGAAAACCTGGTTCATCCCGGATCCCGGTGACTCGCCAGCCATCGTCATATAGGGCCATGGTCACACCTGAGTGATAAATCCTTCCATCATCATATATGCTTCGGTAAGACGCATTTTCCTGATCTACTCTTCTTTGAACCTCGCTAAGGCATTTCCCAAAAGGAGTCGGATTGGCATACGTCCATGTAAAATCGACATTTGCAAACCCCTTCGCAGTTTCCATTATTCCAGTAACTTCCAGAAAACGAATATCTGCTACTTTGACAATATAGAATCGTCTTTGATCCTCAATCAATTCACTCAGGCAATATTTTTGCCCGGCAGGGGTAATTTCATAATTGTATTTTTCATAGCGTAGAAATAACCTGTTTTCCTCACCCAGGTAATGCAATTTCATCAGGCCAGCTTCATGCAGTGATTTTTCTTGTATCAGGTGATGTGGACTATTCAAAAAGGCACTGTATGTAAGATCTCCATGCGATATTTTTCGGGTCATCGGATGGGGCAGATCCAATGCGGTGGAGATGATCGAAGCTGCTTTATTTCGGGTTAGTTTGGCTTGACAGGAATTGAGGAGTAAAAGGATTACTGCAATCAACAAAGTGGAGCGAACAGGCTGGTTTTTCATTGCACGAAATTTATAGTATTCGTCGAATAGGGGGCCTAGTTTCATTCAAACATGTATGCCGCAACCAGGTTGATATTGAAGTTATTGATGACGTAGTCATAATTAACACCCTGGCCATGAGGATACGAATTTAATAATCCGACTTCAATTTCAGCGCCGACCAGGACCGGACCAACAGCGCGATATCCTCTCAGGCCCAGGCCGATATCCAGCGGCGCCCAATCGTCAAATCTGGAATTACCTACGCTCAGGACATCCTTCCCATAGTAATCACGTTGTGCCCCCATGGCAAAAGCAAAGTAGGGACCGCCACCGATCCAGAATTCAGAAGCCCTGAAAAGGATATTGAAGGGTATTTCTAGGTATATGGCCGTGTAGTCTGCAAAATCGTCCAGGAAATGATCATTTTCCCTGTGTCCTTTCGACAGAATGGAAAGACCGGATTGAATCCTGGTGTCTTCATTCAATTCAATTTCAATAATTCCGCCTACCTGGAATCCGATTATTATACCCGCATTGGTGTCGGGATCTTTATCTGTGCCTCCTAAAAATGCTGTTCGTAGTGTGGGTCCCGCTTTGACTCCGTATGTAGGCGAAATTTGCCCAATTAGTGGGGTACAATAAAGCCCAATAAAGAAAATGGGTAATATGTGTTTTCCTTTTAAAGATAATAATGGCAAGAGTAGGGAATCAAGATAATTTTTCATGTCAGTTTATTTGAGTTAGCGTTAAAGCTGATAATTTGTTATCGGATCAACGTGACATCACCGGTGTATACTTCCAGTGCTCCGTTTTCATGGAGTATCCTGGCATGATATACATATACCCCGGGAGGAGCTTCTTGACCAAAGGCGTTGCCATTCCAGGCCACTGGCGCCGGCAGAGATAAATCATTTACATTAAACATCATGTTGCCCCATCTATCATGAATGGTGAAAACCTCGAGCCGGGCACGGATAGCGGGATGAGCCTGCAAGGCGAAAGCATCGTTTATTCGGTCGTGATTGGGAGTGAATACGTTGGCAAAGTAGATTGGGCAGGGGTTTTGGGGTACCAAAACTGCTGTATCCGTTTGGCAGTCTGCCAGATCTTTTACAGATAAGGCATAGATACCCGGAGAAAGGCCTGTCAGATAATGATGTGCCTGAAATCCGCCATCATTGAGTTCATATTGTATCGAGCCAATTCCACCGGCCGCTGATATTTCAATGGCACCGTCCGCAACGCCGCAGGTTGCTTCTTGTATTGTAATCTGGTTGATCACCGGGAAGTCGCTGGATTCTATATAGAGCGTGTCAGACAAGATGCAATTATTGGCGTCCCGTGCCTGCACAATATATTCGCCAGGGTGAAGCGATTCAAAATGGGATGTGGATGAAAAGGATAAAGATTGAATGGAATAGGCATAGGGAGGTATACCATTTTCAATGCTCAGGTTAAGTGAGCCATTCGCCCGACCGCATCGGGTATCTGTTACTTCATTTTCACCCCAAACGGGTACGGGCTGCATGGTGAGGATTGTTTGTGCGGTGTCGAGACAACTATTTACATCCTCTATTTTAATTGAATACGTGCCCGGTGCCAGATTTGTGAATAGCGAGGTTGATTGCGTCGGTTGTTGATTGAGTGTGTATCTGAAGGGAGCGGTTCCTCCGGAATGGGTTGCCTGGATGGATCCATTCTGTAAGTTGCAGGTCGGGTGACCAACTAGCAGGTCAGATAAAACCGGTGGCCCCCGATCCGGTAGTTGCACTGTAAACGGAACGGAGCAGTTGTTTTCATCCCGAATGTAAATGGTATACGTACCCCCCGGGAGCCCCGTGAAATGCCCTGAACTCTGGAAGTTCATACTATTGAGTGCGTATTGCAATGTGCCAGAACCACCCGAGCCGGTAATTTCAATCTGGCCATTACTGCTCCCACAAGTGGGAAAGGTTAGCACGGGAGGAGAATGGGTGATTGGAGCCGATGCATAGAATTCATAGGTGCTGGCTCCACCGCCAATTTCAATCCCGAGCTGGCAAACCAACTCAAGCGATTTTGCACTAAAATTTATTCTGTAGACATCCGAAAACTCATCAGTGATGGCATACGTTTCGATTTGCGCGCAATCTTCAGCATAGGAAACAATCCCCAGAATGCTGCCCATGACGTTCTCATCAATGACAATTTTACTACTCGGCAGATTGCTGAAGTTGACCTCAAGGATATTGTCGCCTACTACGGCAGCATAGAGCTTGCCATCATGAAATGTCAGGTCGCCTGTAGCCCCTGGCCCGAAATCACCCAGATATTCTGGATTCTGGCCAATTTTGTTCCTGTATAACTGCCCTTCATCACCTGCTGTATAAATGTATTCATCGGCTGAAATCGTTAAGGAGTTGAAGGATTGAGTTTCCGGAAACTGAAATTGAGGGATAATGCTCCCGGACATCAATATCTGATAGAAAAGGCCCTCCGGTGAAATGCCGTATAAGTTTCCATTGGGATGGAAGGAAATATCAAAGACCCGTTCATCGACCTTGGCAATTTTCAGGCTGTAGGTGCAGGTCGTCAGATCCAGGATATAGATCTCGTCGTCGAGGGTGCTGACGAAAATCTCCTGGCTGTGCGCCATATGGGTTCCGTTGACAAAAAACATGAAGGCTAGGAACCATAATCGTATCCGGCTGATCGATTTCGCTAAGCTCTTGATGTGATGCATTTTTGATCCCATCATTTTAGGATGGCAATGCGTTGATGGTGCCATATAGCCCCAGATCGCATCTGAATAAGATATACTCCTTCGGGAAGATGGCTGATATCGAGTAAGGTGGAAGTACTGTTCAGACCTACTTCTTCGAATAAGGATTGGCCTGAGATAGACACAACCTTGATGTGATCGATTTCACCCGATTTGGAAAACACGTTAATTACTCCCGTACTGGGATTGGGAAAAACCAAAACCACCGGCTCATCATTTCCGCTTTCAATGACAGATATATGGATAAACGGGATGCATTCACTCTCCACTATGCAGCCGTCATTGTTAATGATCACACTGTATGTGCTATTGTACGTGGGAGAAAAGGATTGCATTGTAGCCCCGGCAATCAGGGTGCCCGAGATACAGTCCTTCCATTGATAGGTAGCATTATTTTGAACACTAAATAAGGTTTCATTTGAGACCTGTACTGTCGTATCTGGGAAAGGTGAAACAACTATTTCCTTGACAGGGGAAGCAGGGCTCCTTCCACAGTCATTCACAGCACGCACCCTGATTATTCCTCCCAGGTCATTTGCCGTTAAGGTAAGGGAGGTGCTATTTGAAGATCCCTGCACATTCCAACCGGTGGGATAGAACCATTCGTAGGAAGAGGCTTCAGGTGTGTCTGCAATCATCCATGTTGCCGTTGAGCCTGCACAAATGGTGTCAGGGCCCAAAATCTCACCTGGAGCCGCAGGTGCGCTCAGGCTCATGTCCACCGGAAAGTTGGCGAATTCAGAGGAATCACACATGTTAATGGCCATGGCGGAAACGGAACCAGCGGAGAGAATTTCAACAGTAATACTGGACGAATTACTATCCACAATTATCCAATCTGCCGGATAAAGCCAAATGTGTCCGGAAGCATCTATTTGTGGAATAATGGAGAATGTCACACTGTCATGGATGCAGGCAGCATCATCCCCTTCAATAATAGGAACAGCCGGCGTCGTATACACCGTGACCGGCAGAACGGTTGTATCGGAACGGCAAAGACCATTCTGACCATATACACTAATTACACCCGATTGACCGGCAAAGGCCTCCAGGGTGGGATCTGTAATAGTTCCGGCGCTCCATCCGGACGGAAGTGTCCAGTGGTATTCATATCCGGGCCCCGCATTAATAACAGAGAATATCGCTTCGTCCTGGGCGCAATATATTGTACCTCCATCTACATCAGGTTGATCGGGCGTTATTGTCACCTCTACATTCAGGAGCTGGGCAGAAGATTGACCACATTCGTTTTCCGAAATAAGTTGTATTGTACCAGATTCCGAGCCTGTCATAACGGATATCGAATTACCTGTCGTCGGACCTGTCCAGCCAGGAGGAAGGATCCAGTTATATTCATCAACAAGTGGTACAATCGGCGTACTATAGTTCAAGGCTATACCTGAACATACATCCGATATGCCATTTATTGAGGGAAGCTCAGGAATCGAAAGTACTTGCAAGGTGGTTTTTCGGGGTGGTGAGGAGCAAAAAGTGCTATATGCACTCACAGCTATTTCACCATTTACGGCTGAATCGCTTGGAGTAACAACAATTTCATTTGTTAAACTTGAACCAGACCATCCATCTGGCAATACCCATATATAATACTCAACTGTTGAATCCGAAGGAACTGATAAAACACTTGAATTTTGCTTGCATATTTGAGTGATGCCATTGATTGAATCAGGTACTGCAGGGGGACAAATGCAATATTTTAGCGTTTTAATATCACTATTATTCCCCTGACAATTTGAATAGCCAGTCAAATATAGATTACCATACTTGTCAATAGTCATTTCATTTAAGACATCTGCACCATTATTTCCACAATCATATTGACCTACCCAAATCGTATCTCCAGATGAATCATATTGTAAAATTGAGATATCACCTCCACTATTCCCAGATACACAAATAATGGATTGATTGTTCTTTTTTTTCAGGGAAAGACTAACAGGAATTGAGTTCCCATCTGAGTAGGTCTTATCCCAATCTATTTCATGGGCAGCTATTGTCGGTCTGAACTTGGCCAGGAGAAACTCCCTTCCAGATCCATTGGCCTTCGGCTTGTTGGCCAAACAATAAATTGTATCATTTCCATCTACTGTCAAATCGATTCCATATAACCCCTGCTTATCGTAATCAAGTTTGGGGGGTTATTGGGGCCATACACCGATCCATTTCCAAATTTGATTATCCTCAATGAAGAAGGCTCTGATTCAACGTCTGACCTGTGACCAATTATAGCATAAACATCACCATTGTTTTTGACGTGAACTGCATGGGTGTAATATTCACCATAAACAACATCGCCATGGCTTCTATAGACATGTAAGAGCTGCAAATTATTAATACTGTATTCAAGAACACTTCCACTCCCTCCTGCCACGATCAATCTTTCAGATTCCTGTTTTAAATGAATAATATCGTCAACCCATCCAGTAGTTTCCCTTTTTAATTCAATAGGCGTATCATCCGAATTATACTTAATAAGGATACCGTTCCTTTTTGATTCACCTACTATGTATGTGTTACCAAATGGATCGACAGCAATACCTAGTCCGGAATCAAGATAAGGAAATTGGGATTGGTTATCGAAAATGTTAAATCCTTTCATAATTCCATTGGCGTCATACTTGATTAAGACGATATCAAAGTCATCTCCACTGCTCTGGCTGCGACCGGTTACATATACATTATGGAACAGATCGATGGTTATAGCATTTCCTTCATCAATACCATTTCCAATTCCATTTGAATATGGTCTATTCCACTTTCTAGCCCATATCGTGTCGCCTTGAGCATTATACTTTATTGTCAAAATATTCTTGTTTTCACCAAATACATCCGTACTACCCGTCACATATACATTTCCCAGGTCATCTGTAACTATTGAGTTTCCGCGATCTGCAGCTAGGGACCCATGGTAAGTGTGCTCCCAGGCCAAGGAGAGTTGACCAGAGGTCTTGTTGACTAGAACTAAAAGGACTAGTGTAATGAATGGGATAAGATTTTGCAATCCGTCTTTTGGTAAATTGGATAGATGCTTCATTGGAAATTAATTTTTGGTTTTGGACTTCCGTTCAATGTGAGAATTCAGGCATGCCACGACACCGGCAAATGCGTTACTGTTTTTCGATTTTATGTTCCTGTCTACGTAAGGCGTTCCTGTGGGGTTTTGAATATGGACACGAACCGAGGATATATTGAACGTGGCCAATTTGTTCCAGATGGAATCGTTAACAAAGTAGAATTGCCAGTATTGCTCCCAGTCAGAGTTGCCAGAGAAATTGTAGTGGCAGTACTCATGTGGTTTTAACCTGATTACCTCACCCGACTCACCAAGCAACCACAATGAACTGAATGTATCAAACCAATCGAAATTTCCACTGTTATTGGTCTGAAGAAGTACGTTGATATACTTTTGTTTATTGACAATCCCGGCGCTAACAAAGCCTTCAACGCGAGACAACAGCACTCCTTCCTGAAAGAACAAGTCTCGCTCCGTTATCATTTTCATCACTCCTGTGAACTTGTCCAATTCATCCAGTTCAAGTTTACAATTGCCACTTTGTGCTGATGAGGATGGAACCATACCTGCAAGCATGAAACACATTACAAGGTGGTATAACAGGTGAGAGAATATTCTATTTCTTGGATGCACGATTCGGGTAGTTTATAGTAGATATTGGTTCATCAACAATTGGTGGATCTCATCGGATGATATACAGATAATTAACAGAGGCTGGCCTACTCCGGTAGTATGCTACTGCCATTTCCTTGATCGCATTGATCCGCATCTTCTCCAGCATCACACTATCCGAATACATCCTCATGGCAAAATCCCAGTTCCGTTTCTCCTCCGCATCCACTTTGGTACCGGCAGTTTTAAGCAGGGATAGCGATTCTTTAGCGCAAACGGAGGACGGATCAATACCACTGAGAATGGCCAGACTGAGGGTGTAATCGTTGGCCTCCAGTGCAGCTTTTGCACGCTGGATATCCTCTTTGCATCGCTGGTCCTGGTAAGCTTTGAAGGCATCGACCGCCTTGTTGAGGACTTGCGGATAACAACTAACGGCATCCGGAACCGTCATCAGCAGCCCGATGGCTTCTTCAAACTGCTGGGACTTGACCAGGCTTTCGGCCTTGAGCACAATGTCGCCGCACTTGAGTTCATAGTATTTCAGGATCTGGGTTTTGCCTTTCTCAATGAAGGAATCAAACTGGCTGTCGCGCAGCGGAATATTGCCGATCGCGCTGGTGATGGCGGCTTCCTTTGTTTTCCCCGAGCCTTTGATGGTTTTGCTGCAGGAGGAGAACAATACATTATTCTCCACTTGCTTGATAAACAGGCTTAGTTCAGTTGTGGCCACATAAACATTTTGCATCCCGCCTTCTGACATTTCGATATCGTAAATGACGAGTTTTGGATAGATCACGAAGTTGTGATCATAGCCTACCCCGGCAAAGCCGGCCTGGGTGGTGATATTGGTGAGTTTGGACTCCAGTTTGGACAGTTGGGATTCCGTTAAACCGTCGACATTGTCCGGCATGACGATGGACAGGGCGATTTTGCCGATATCATCCGCACTCTGTGAATATCCTGCCGTAACTATCAAGAGCAGAGTTATATGATATATATAAAGGATCTTCATTGTCTTTCTTTTAATGTTATGATTATTGTGTTCCCTTTTTCAATGGAAGAACTTTTGATACCCAGTGATCTCAAGAACGTGTAGATATCACGCGAAAGATCCCTGACATTAAAATTCCTGCCGGTCTCTGGGTGTTTGAGTGGTTGCCTCAAGGAGCAGGATAGCTTTAAACCATATGATGTGCCGGGATGATAATTGTTTTTATATGCTTTTTCAGCAACCCAATCATCGATTATATACCGCAAGGGTAAATCATCCGGCGGAAACTCATCATCAAAATTATAGGTGGCCTCCTGGCTCAATGAAAAGTCAAGGATCATCTCGACCCCATTTTCTACGATTTCGGTGAACTTCATCTGCATCGTGTTTAAAAAGTCCTCAGCAATTCCTTCCACCGCATCTGATGCCAAACGACCCATGTCGATGGTACAGTGCCACTTGCTTTCTCCAACTTTGTTCGATAGTGAGTTTCCGGATGAGCTTTCATAGCCTGTCAGGATGATTTTTACCTTGCTTTTGTAGCCTCTGCAATCCACATTGTATTCAGCACCAGTGGTAATATCAACCTCGGCTTGAACATAGATATCGGCGCCAGACATGGCGATGATCTGGGTTTTCCAGTCAGTCTGGTTGTCTGAACTCAGAAGTAAGTTTTCTTTGGCTGCCTTGAGCTTTGCAGTAAAATCAACTGTAGTGAATCCACGGTTATCAAAAGCCTCCTTGATCTTCGTGATGGCGATCCGCTTGTTCACATCATCCTCAAGTACAGTGCGGATATCCTCCCCTTCTTTGGTGAAAGGGATGACCATAATTTTGGGCTGGACTGTGCCAGATGGATTCCCTGTCCCAGTTGACGCTTGTCCGTTGACCAGAGGCAAAAGGCAAAATCCAAGTATTGTGGTTATGATACTTTTCATCTTTGACGATTATTGAGGTTGCTTCAATACCCGAATTTCCGGATGATCTGATGATGCTCCAGATCCATGCGAAGCGATTTCAGGTTGATCCCGACTTCAGCGGTGATTTTTTTTCCGACTTTGGTATTCTCCAGGTCATTGTATGTCTGGGTATGGACCACAAACGATTTATAACGACCCTGGTCATAGAATTCCGTGAAGTACTTTTTTGAATTGTCCTTCTCTCTTTCATTGATAGAGATCAGTGGAAGCGATTGCTGACTCCCCGGAATACCCCGGAATAGAAGTACCTCAAAAGCGTTCCGCTGTGCACTTTCCAGCGCCGTCGTGTATGATTTACCATACCCGGTGGAACGCAAATAAAGGACATCGCTTTTAGCGGCCACATAGGTGACTTCCGCAGTCGGCGGGGTTATGGTTTTGCAGGCGCCTGAGAATATCAGCACCAATGTGGTCAGTAAATGGTAAGATTTGTTTTTCATGTTCAGTATTCAAGGATGCGTAAGTAAAGTTTTCGACCAGAGTCGAGTTTTTGTTGAATGGCTTCATGCCCTGAGCTGATTGTACAAATGGATAGTTCGCCTTCTACTTTATCGACCCTGATTTTTCCTACAACCAATTTCCGTGTATAATCGCGATCTCCGTCTGAGATGATTTCGTTTTCATAGACTTCGAGTTCACTTCCGCGATACTTTGAGGTCATGTCCATATCTTCTCCACCGGTGATCAGGACTGTCAGTGGTTTGCCTCTTTTACTACTTTCATGTATTCTGAGGATTTTCATTTCAACAGGAAACACTTCATTGATATAGGCCTTGATCACACCACCGAGTGAACTAATGGTAGGGATGATACATGATTCCGGATTGGGATGGGCATGCTGACTACCGGCATATTTTTTCTTATTGGCTATTTTTTTACTCGATTTGATTACACCAGTTTCAATATCGATGAGTTGAATATTTAGACCGATACTTAATTCTAGATCAAGTCGTGTATATGCTGGTTCGAGTATTGGGTAAATAGGTGTTTTAACTTTATTGTACGTAATTTCACTGATGTTGCAATTCACCATGAACTGAGCACCCACACTTTTCCCTTGTTCAACCACTTCTCCAGAGATAAAGTCTTCACTCATTTGCGTATTGCGTTCTTTTGCAATCATATCCATCCTTGACCGATCAACTAGTGTAAACCTTGATTTGCTGGCAAACGCATGGGCTATCTGATCTCTGACAAGCTCCGTATAGGGAGTTCCATATGACGGGATACTTAAAACAGGCATAATCCCAATAGATAATGTGGCATTATCCGATTGGGCCAGGATGGTGGAGGAGGCAAGAAGCATTAAAAGGGGGAGAGAAGAATTTTTCATCTACTGGTATTCGATTAGTTCATTCTAAATTATAGCGTGTATTTTCCCGGAGACAGCATGAATAAGTAAAAAGCCGGTTTGGGACAGTGAAATACCAATTAACGGATGTCAAGCCATACTAAATGGTGACCAGTACTTGTTTCAGTGCTTCCTTGAAAGTGGCGGAGATATCCAGGCGGGTGCCATCTACCAGGTCGACTGCTTTCGCTTCATTGCGGTGGATTACCCGGATATGCTGAATATTGACCAGATAGGATTTGTGGATGCGGCAAAATCCCAGGGAGGTTAAGGCCGTCTCGCACTCCTTCAAAGTCCGGTTGATGATCAGACTTTTCTGATTTAACATATAGACAGAGGTTTGGCTGCTTTCTCCCTTGCAATACAAGATCTCGCTGACATGCACATAAATGGTACTCCTTAAGGTGGGAAGACCGACCCTGGCTAGCGGACTATCCGGGTTGTCTATGCGTACCGTTTTTATTGGATCAGTTGGTTTTGCCACAACGTGAAAGGGTCTATCTGTATTTTCCTTATGGATTCTGCATCCGAACTTCTCGCTTTGACATACCGCAGCCATTCGTGTATACAGCATGTAGGCGGGCCATTTTGACCAGAATCCAATCCATTCAGGAATATGGATTCTAAACTAGCCCTGATGTACTACCGAATCCAATACAGGATCAGTGTAAGCCCTGTTTCAGTAAGTGAAATAGGATTATGGAGCTGATTTGAGTGTGGAAAATTCAAATTCGCTTTAACCTGGATAGCAGATCCTCTTTATAGGTTTTTGAGACGTCGACATGGCTCCCGTCGGAAAGGGTGACTGAGCCACCGTCACCTTTATGGTATTTGACCATGTGCCGGAGATTGATCAGGTAGGATTTGTGGATCCGGCAGAAATCAAACCCGGTGAGCATTTCATCAAATTCCTTGAGTGTTCGGCTCACGAGCATTCTTTGCTGGTGGGTTAAATAAACCCAGGTCTGGGCGCTTTCTCCTTCACAATAAATGATATCGCTGACCTCCACAAGCTGAATGCCCTCCAGAACGGGTAATCCTATTTTGATCTGCTGATTACCCGGCTGATAATTAAGGAGGGCTTGTTGCTGCAAACTGGAAGTGGTAGTCCGGTTCCGTACAAATTTATGAATGGCTATCCGGAGTTCGTCCAGGTCGATGGGCTTCAGCAGGAAATCAAGTGCACTGAATTTAATGGCCTGGATGGCATACTGGCCATAGGAGGTGGTAAAAATGATCTTGAAGTCAATTTCCGCCAGCTTCCGAAGGATATCAAAACTGGTTTCTCCGTGATTCAGTTCAATATCCATAAAAACCAGATCAGGCGCTGACTGTCGAATAGCATGAAGAGCATTCTCAACGGAATCGACCACGCCCAACACCGTAATGTCTGAAAAGTGCCCAAGGAGCAATCCGTGCAGAGCTTCTGCGACGAGCGGTTCGTTTTCAACGATGAGTACCTTGATCATAAGAATATTCAAGTGGGGATGCCCAATAAAACTTGCATCCCTGTGGGATGGGGCTTTAGCTCAAGATAGCCTTTTTGTCCTTTCCCTCTGGCCCACATATTCAATCGGTCCCGGACGATCCTGAGACCAAAGGAGTTTTGGTTTGCTTCAATCTTTAGCGGCTCAGCTTTCGTTATGGTTTTTTCGCCTTCACAACTATCTGTTACTTCGCACTCAAGCATGCCTGATTTCCTGGATATTTGGACGAGCAGGTTGCCAGAAGTAGCTTTTCCGGTAAAATTATGGTTGATTGAATTTTCGATCAGAGGTTGAAAAATTGCTGGTGGGACCAGAACCTCCTCTTGGTCAATTGTTTCGTCCAATTTGAATTCGTGGGTAAAGGGGCGATTTAATCGAAGGTTCTGTAGTTCAATATATCGTTTGAGCATGGTCAATTCATCTTTCAGTGGGATGCTTTCTTTCTCCGAATTGGCAAGGACTTCCTGGGTGAAGTGACTGAACCGGGTTAGGTACTGCCTGGCTTGGGCCGGTTGGGATGTGACCATGGCTTGAATGGAAGCAAGAGCATTGAAAATGAAATGCGGATTTAATTGAGCACGTAATGCTTTTTCCTCAAGTTCATTTAAGATCAGCAAGGTCCGCCGTTTGCGATTTCGCACCAGTAGCCAGGTAATTACACCGCCCAGGACGAAAATCACAGCCAACAGCCAAAGACCCAAGTTGCGTGCATGCAGTTGTTTTTGATGAATTACCTGTTCCTGGCTTCGCAATTGCTGTTCCTGAGCCAGAAGTTGATTTTGGATGGCGTTTCGTTCTTGTAGATTACTCAGGCTGTCCTCCTGCTGTTTATTCACTGCTTCAGCGAGTAGTCGGCGATCTAGTTCACTGGTAAAATTCAGCGTGGCGATAAGTTTTTCACGGTTCAAAAGTTCATTGGCATGGATTTGCCTATCTCGTTGTTGGGTGAGTTCGATATTCTCTTTTTCTTTTTTCTCGGAATCAAACTGGACTCTTAATTCCTGGATAGCTTGTTGCGTGTTTTCGTTTAACAAAGAGTCCTTCATCAGGTTGTATTGTTCTAATGCATACATCGCCTGCTCAAAATTCTTTTGTTTTTTATGCATGTCATACAGAATGCCATAAGCTTCCTTGACATTCTCCTTGATCCCCAGTTTTTGCGCCAGATTGATTCCCTTTTGCAGTGTGTCCGTGGCGCGGTCAATCAGCCCCATGCGTCCCAGGAGGCCAGCCTCATTCATGTAGGCTGCAGTGAGCGCATGTCGGGCATTCAACTCAAATTGTAATTTTTTGGCCTGGTTGAGATAGTCCAGGGCGAGCGTATTGTCACCCATTCTTTCAGCGATCACGCCCAGGTTATTATAACTTTCAGTCAGACCATATTTATCATTGATTCTTAACCGCATGTCAAGCGCTTCTTTGTAATACGGTTCAGCCAGGGCATATTTTCCAATGATATAATAAATATTCCCAATATTATGATTCGCATTCGCAGCCCGCTTGAAATCATTCAGCGGACAGGCCAGCTCCACACATTTTTTTAAGTGCTCCAGCGCCTGGGACAGATTAGCCTGATGCGTTGCCACTACGGCAAGATTATTGTGCGCATCAATAATGCCTTCTGTATTGGAAAGCTCCTCGCTTATGGTCATGCACTTTAAATAGTACTCAGCGGCCTTTTTATACTCGGCGGTACGCGTATGAACATTGCCAATATTGTTATATATGTCATTCAATTCCACCAAATCGTTGTGATGCAATGCATATTGCAATGGGGGAGCATAAGATGACTTGGCCTCTTCGTACTGTCCAGCATTATAATACGCCTTGCCTAACTGCTTGTATGCGCTGCAGATTTTGCTGGAATCTTTCTGTGTCCGGCCGATGTTGATGCATTGATTGAATGTCTGAATAGCATCTTCAGTTTTGCCATTTTCCAAATAGACATTGCCAATGTTATTCAATGCATTGTATTTTCCGCGCACATCCTTAGTATCATCAGAAATATCATAGGCTTTCTTGGCGCAATTCATAGCCTTGTCATATTCACCACTATCAATCAGATCTGAACTTTTACGATTTAATTCAATAACAATATTTGAATTAGTAAGACCAATTTTGTGATAATTATTCAGCAAAGAATCAAGGTATGTGTTTTGCCCAAAAGTCAATACAGGAAAAAGAGAAAATAGTAGGGCAAATAGTAGAGGGGATAATTTTAGAAAATTCATTTATTCTAGAATTTCAATAGAAATAATATTTAGAATGGCATAAATATATGATTAGGTATTATTCTTTAGATGTGAAATGTAGCTGAATTAATTCACAGTCAGTATATTGTGTATGATAGTTTATTTAGGAGTAATAATCTTGAGACAAGAACTGCACATTTAGGAACTCGATCAACAACACCCACTCAGCGCCCGCCACACCAACAGCTGCGTATGGATCCCCACAATCACCGACAACGACTTATACGTTTGTAGAGGACCCCACCCATACTTATTGGCTTACCCATCGAAAAATACTAATTTACTTGCCAACTTGTATATCCTCACCTTGAATAGAGCAATTGCAGGTCTGCCCCACTTCAATCCTGCAAAACACAATCCCTGCTAGTTCGCATTCCCGCTAATAATCACATTTTCCAAGTTCCAATCTCCTTGCCAACGTTCTTACGATCCTATGAGCTTACGTTCTTACTGTCTTTCCTCAAGACTCAGTTCTGTCTTAAATCTCACTTCCTTCCGCCTTTCGCCCGGTCTTTACTTATTCCTGCACTTGACAAAAACCACCTCCCCCAATTCCCGATTCGCCCACTCCAGGTCAAAAAACGGGATGGCCTGGTATACTTCTGCCAGTTTCGCGGGTTTGAAGTAGATCTGAACATCCATCTCTTTTTCAAACGCCTGTAAACGCTCGATTAACGCTTTGAAAACAGTATCGCGCATGGCAAGACGGTAGATAACCTGGAAAGCATAAAGTGCCAACAGGGGCTCCGGCCTTAATGGCCGCATTGTCAAAAACCGATTGATGACGAGTGGTAAGGTGTCACGCACAAATAGAAGTTCTTCAGCCACGATATTTTGATAAAACCTGATCACCTTTCGTAACGGATTGAGCCTGTGTTCATCCAGGATCGGGTTTCCGGGATCGAGGAAATACAGCCGACTAAGCAAACCAAGCAGATACCCAAGTGCAAAATCACGGTTCAGTTCTTTGTTTCGCATCAAATCGACAAAATCCGTCAGGACATTCCGCTTCACGCGTGACTTGAATATTTTCCTTGCCACCCGATAGGAATTGACCGGCATAAAGGTGCTGAATAGTTGAACTTCACACTCCTCTATCGATTCACTCCGTAATGCTGCCGTATGAAAAGCTTTTGCAAAAGAGGCGTTGTGCCGATTAAGTTGAAGAAAGTGCAAAAGCTGACTTGTCAAAGGTTCGATGGCGTCGGATCCCAGCCCGGGATTATTCTGAAGATGGATATAGATCTCTCTGAAAAGGCAAATTGCTTTCATCGACATCACCTTGCCGCACAACAATCCAGCGGTATACGGATCGGCAACCATGCCCAAATCTTCCAAAAACTGTTTTGCGGTCTCTGGCGCATGAGATAACCGGCGATAAACAATTTTTGCCCGGTTCCAGGTGGTGTCCGGAAGGTTGAGCCAGAGATCAAGATCTATCGATCCATCGTATTCTATTGGACCATTTATTATGTGCCCGGGCCGTGGCTCATTCTTTTGCGGTGGTCGGGATTCAACCAGTACGCGATACTCCGGTGGGGGGCCGGGTTCATGTACCGGATGCGCGTACGGAGGGCGTTCCGAAAAAGGGTGTGTTCCGGTGATCTTTTTGGGCGGGGAAGGTGGCTCAGGCTTGGGCGGCGGCTCTGGAATTCCCAGCAGTGTGCGGAAGGCCTCCAGGGGGATTGGTGTCGTCGCATGAACCGGCGTGTAAATCCTTTTCATGACGTGTGTTTGATGTTCCGGAAATCAAGATAACGATTTTCCGACAGAAAATGGAGGACACCACGAATTAGTCAAAGTTGTTGAATTGGGGAATGTGGGAATGATATGTAGTAGTCAACACATAATCTGTATTCTGGCATGGTTCGAATTCCTCACCACAAGTCTGGCATAGTTCGGCTCACCACAAGTCTGGGGTCTGGCATCTGTCATCTGGCATCCAAGGTCTGGCATGGTTCGGCTTCGCTCACCACAAGTCTGAAGTCTGGCTACCCAAGCCCACCCTTGCATATCTCTCAACCTTCCCCTAAATTAGAAGGGATTTTTATACTTCACCTTTTAACCAGTTGAAACATGGGACTTACTATTTTCTATTCCGGAAAACTCCGGTATCCGGAGTTATTGATCGAACTTCAGGAAGAAGTCACCGATCTGTGCAATGATCTGTATTGGCCTTGCAGTGAATTCTTGCATTGGCAGGACATCCCCCTCGTCGGATTTCAGTTTCACCCGCCCGGGTCTGAGCCGTTGTGGATGACGTTCAATGTGGACGGGGAATTGGTCGATCCGATTTATTATGTCTTCGAAGGCACACCCCATATGCTCGACCGCGAATATGGAGATGGCGTATTGTCAACCATCACGCAATATGCCGGCATCGATGCTCATATCGAGTTATTGGATATGCTCCGCTACCTCAGCAGAAAGTATTTCTCCACGTTTGAATTGATCGATGAAAGCCACTATTGGGAAACCGGTGATAAAAGCATATGCCAGGACCGATTTGATCTGTTTGCGGAATGGATGGATGAAATGGCTGAGAAGCTCGCCAAACTGGACGGCTGTTATGGGCAAAAAGGCGAGACATTTTATCCCCGGATGCAGGCATTGATGGAAAGACAGAAGCTTGAAGAGATTGTCAGGCAATTGAATATGGAATAACATATGGAATAACGAATGCAGAATGGTTCGACTCACCACAAGTAGCGAACAACGAAGTAGAAGGAAAAAGAAGAAGGCGAGGTGGAAGGAGAAGTTTGAAAAGTGTCTTTGCGCCTTTGCGTCTTTGTGGCCAGAAGTAAACTAAAAACTAAAAAGTAAAATCTAAACCGCCTGGCTGAAAGTGACTTTTTCCCCAAAGCGTAAAACGGAGGCAAACGGAGGTGTCTTACACATGATTCAATCCTGCACAACACATTCTCCCACAAAACCCACTTCTCCCATCTCAGCAAAAACACCATTGCCTTGCCATGAAGCCGCATTCCCGCCAATGGTCACATTTTCCAGAAAAACATTTCCCTCCCGCACATACACACCACCCCCTAAACCATCCATCCCACTCCCCATCGCCACATTCCCCTGGATCACACAGTTTTTCAACTGACAATCCCCATCAATAAATATTCCCGCACCCGCCCGATGTAATAACGTATCACTCGCATTCGCTTTTCCACCCGAAATAATGAGGCCATCCAGGACACCTCCGTGACACACCACCACATTGTATGCATTGTTGCCAACGATATCCGAAGGAATTTCCACCGGCACCATCACATCATTCTGATCAATATCTCCAGACAAGATCACCGGATGCAGAACCGGATCCCGCGCACCACCACCGGATGGATATCCACCTTTTATGACGACGCCATCTTTTATCCTGAAGTGTGATGTGCGATCATCTGCCATCTGATTCGAACCTTCATCAGGAAAGTAGGTGCCACCAGCCAGATGAATGGTATCCCCGACATGGGCGATGGCAAGCGCATCCTGCAATGTTGCAAACGCATGACCCCATGTGGTTCCATTTTCCAAACCGGCAGCCTGTGAAGCGTCAACATAGATATGCGGACCACGTAATGTAAAAACATGGATCAACGGATAGGCATCATTCCCATCGATCCGCAATTGGGAAACAAAGATCCTTCCGGTGATCGGATCATAAGTCGCGCCGCCGCAATCCTTATTTTCCTGCGTGATGGGGAAATCAAATGACCAGATATCGTACGGCATCACTTCCCAAGGAGCGAGTAATCCATTCCTTACATCATTCAATTCCAACAAGTCATAAGCCCACACCTGGAAGACATACGGATACGCGTGCGTGCCCTGGCTGTTGTTGACAGGATCATTGCAGTCCTCGCCTGTGCCATAACAAAACTCACCAATGCCGTGCGAACCAAAGAACAACAAACTCCGCTTTCCTTCGGGCACTACAATTCCTCGGATTGATGTCGTGCCATTGAAATACGGTCCGGTCGAACTCCAGTCATCCAGCGGA
>AERA01019552.1_pt1 | contig 45892 bp, 41 predicted proteins | sample 267968 | NCBI WGS metagenome assembly AERA01 (sample SAMN02954363, study PRJNA61401) | activated sludge metagenome | biome: terrestrial; feature: wastewater treatment plant; material: activated biomass; isolation source: activated biomass of an industrial wastewater treatment plant | reverse complement strand
CCGATTACCGATTACCGATTACCGATTACTGATTACCGATTACTGATTACCGATTACTGATTACCGATTACCGATTACAGATTACCAACATTCCCCCACCCAACCTCCCCCAAGGGAGGAGGAAATTACGTTGCATCGAAGACAAATCCGCTGACTCCATGCTGATGCAAACCGTGCCATATTCCTGTTCCCTCTTATCTCTCACATCTTACTTCTCACTTCTTACTTCTTCTTCCTCTCTTGCATTCCCCATTCTCACATTCTCACATTCTCACATTCCCCTATTCCCCCATTCTCACATTCCCCAATTCTCCCATTCTCACATTCCCCTATTCCCCCATTCTCACATTCCCCCATTCCCCCATTCTCACATTCTCACATTCTCACATTCCCCCATTCTCACATTCTCACATTCTCCCATCTATCAACTAGATGACATATCCCCCAGATGAATCTATCCACCATGTAAATTCTCTGTATATTAGATGCCATGAGCCTCTCCATCAGCCTCGAGCAACAGGAACGGGATTTCATCGCGGCATGCGTCGCGAAAGAACGATGGGCGCAGAAAAGATTATACGAGGACAATTACACCGTTTTACTGGGCGTATGCCTCCGATACGCTAATAATCAGGAGGATGCGATGGACATCCTGCATGAAGGTTTCATCAAGATTTTAACCAATATCGGCAAGTATCAACCCGGCACCTCGCTCATCGCCTGGATGCGACGGATTGTCGTCAATACCGCGATCGACTACTACCGGATGCAGACCCGTCGCCGGACCGAAGATCTGGACAATGCGCGCGATATCCAGACCTACGAACCCGATGCCCTGAGCCGGATGACGGTCCAGGAAATTATTCGCTGCATACAGCAATTATCCCCGGCCTATCGTTCTGTATTTAACCTCTATGTGGTGGAAGGGTATTCCCACCGGGAGATCGCCGACATGCTCGATATCACCGAAAGCACCAGCCGGTCAAACCTCGTGAAAGCCCGTTCCAAACTCAAGGAGCTTCTGTCCATGACCATGTCAGCCTATGGAAAATAACGCCTGGGACCAGCATCTGCGTGACAAGCTGGGCGATTTCCATCCCGACGGTGATACACCGCACTGGGCCGAATTCGCCGCCAGACTCGACAGCCACGAAGCTGGTGAGCCAGGCCAATCCCTTTCCGCTGACGAACAAGAAATCAAATCCCAGCTCTCCGAATTTGAGGCCGACCAACCCATCCAGGGCTGGGACCGGATCGAAGCCTCGCTAAACGCACAGGAAAAATCATTCGACCATACGATCCGGAACCGGATCAGGGAATACGAAACCCCCTACGATCCGCATTCCTGGGCCGCCTTCATGCAATACTGGTCCAGTACCCGCTTTGTCCGCACCAAGATCATCCTCCTCAAATCCATTGAAGCAGCCGCCGTCCTGCTATTGGTGCTGGCCTTTTTCAATGTCGACCGTTACGGCCTTGGACCTGGCGTCCCCGACTGGCTGGAAAAATCAACCCGGGATGGTGAACCCTCATCTCCGCAAGACTTCCGCGCAACCCTTGAAATGGCTGCCCTCGATCAATCCGTTTCACCCGATCAAAAATCCGGCATTCAAAATAGAACTGCGGCGAACCCGGATCCCGTTATCGAACAATTACGCACAGCGTCATCAGCCACCTCAGCATCTTCATTCGCGCAGCGGGAAAAGGACCCGGTCATTTCCCGGGTTTCTACACCTGTACATTCCATTAGATCCCTTGACTTCACATCGCCTGCATGGGCTTCAGCAGCGGAAGAGGCTGCAATTGATGAAATACCCAATCCTGAGCGCAGCCAATATGATGCACTGGCATACCTGAATACTTCCCCTACTGAAATAGCATTTTCAAAACGAACCGGAAAGCCGGACGTAGCGTATACAAAATCACCACTGCGCACTTATGCTGAATTCGGTATCGTTTCCGCTGTGGATTACAACGGACTGCGCATGCCGGAAGACCGTTTTTATTCCTACGGTCAACAAATCGTTTTTCCATCCAAAGGCATCTTCAGCCCCGGGTATGGCGGTGGATTCACCATCGCGCTCGCGCACCCGAAATGGGCGCTTGAAACCGGTGTGATGTATAGCGCCAAGAATTTCAAGCCCGGTAGACAACTGGTCGTAGGTGGCGCGTTTGACAACGGCCGCGTGGATTTCCAGGCGATGCGCTTGCAACTCGTGTCTTTACCCGTTCAATTCCGCTACAGAGTGGAGGACAAAGGCCGTATGAAAGCCTATGCCCTGGCGGGACTGGGATGGCATGTCATTGCCCAATCCGATATCGATGTGACAGTCCGTTATCAATTCCCCTCCCTCAGCTTTGGCGAGAATCCGAATTCCGATCCCGACCTGGCAGAAACCATTCGCGAGACGAAACGCATCAGCGAGCATATTCGCGATGGCGCTCCGTTCAGCGGGAAAACTTTTGTGACCATGAATGCCGGCCTGGGCCTGGAATATAACCTGGTCGAACAGCGAACCCTTTTCCTGCAGTCGACGCTTCAATATCAAATTCCTGACCTCAAGTTCAGCAACAACAACGGCAAACATTTACGATCGCTCTCCATCCAGGCCGGGATCCGCACGCCAATCGGGAATTAAGCCGGACACCGCTCCCACTTCATGACCAGGTTTATCTGATCATCTGCCCGGATCGCCGGAAATCACTTGCCTTTAATCCAAAATGACCCATCGGATACCCGCTGAGGCCGGTCCATCCCTGCCAAATCCAGTATTTTCGCCATTCTTTCAATCCAAAGCATATGCACAATTCACGTTTCATTGGCTCCCTGTTTCTCCTCACGTTTCTCATTGGCGTCCAACCTGCAGTCGGTCAGCATCAGATCACCATTGATGATATCTGGACCAACTATACCTTCCGGACCCGCGGCGTTCCGGGTTTCCGCTTTATGAATGATGGAAGTCATTATACTGCTTTACGAAACAACCTGATCATTAAATACAACCTCGCCTCAGGAGATGCGGTCGACACAATCCTGGATATCGGGCTGCTGGCTTTACCCGAACACTCCCGCGACGTCGAGGATTACACGTTCAGTGCAGATGAAACACAACTCCTGTTGACGAGCGCCTCGGAATCTATTTATCGTCATTCCACGAAAGAATGGACCTATGTGTACACCCTCAGCTCCGGTTTGCTGAAAGCTTTGGATGAAAACGGCAAACAAATGCATGCCACGTTTTCACCCGATGGAAAAAAAGTGGCCTATGTAAAGGACAATGATGTCTACTTCCTGGACCTGGCGAATCAGAAAACTACACGCGTCACATCCGATGGGGAATGGAACAAGATCATCAACGGCTCATGCGACTGGGTATATGAGGAAGAATTTTCCTTCACCAAAGCCTTTGCCTGGTCGCCCGACAGCCGGTTTCTAAGCTATTACCGCTTCGATGAATCCCAGGTGCCACAATTTACCATGACCAATTATCCGGGTGAATTATACCCGGAATATGAAACCTTCAAATATCCCAAGGTTGGGATGGCCAATTCGAAAGTGACCGTCCACATTTATGATTCCCGCAGCAAAAAGAGCATCCAGATCGATCGCACCAGTGACCCGGATGGCTATATTCCCCGGATCAAATGGACCCAGGACGCGAATAAACTTTGCGTCTTCTGGATGAATCGCCACCAGAATAAACTTGAATTGCTACTGGCCAATTCCGTGACGGGAAAAACATCAACCTTACTCACAGAAGAAAATAAATACTATATCGACATTCATGACAACCTGACTTTCCTGAAATCCGGCGACCAGTTTATCTGGACTAGTGAAAAAGACGGGTTCAATCATATTTACCTGTATGGTCTCGATGGCCAGTTGAAAAAACAATTGACTTCCGGCGAATGGGAGGTGACAGATTTCTACGGTGTGGACGAAGCGAGGGGACACATTTATTTCCAGGCGGCCGCCAAATCCCCACTCCAGCGGGAAGTCTATCGCGCTGATCTCACCGGAATGAAAATGACCAATCTCACCAACCGGCCCGGAACAAATCGCGCTCAATTCTCCACGACATACGACCTGTACGTCTGGAATCACTCCACGGCCAATTCAGTGCCTGAGATCGCAGTGTATGACCGGAACGGAAAACTGGTGCGCGAACTGGAAAAGAATGAAAGCGCCAAAAAATGGATGACGGATTGCCAGGTGCAGCCGGTTGAATTTTTCGAGTTTGAGACCACTGAAGGTGTGTCCCTGAATGGCTTCCAGGTCAAACCGTACAATTTTGATCCGAACAAAAAATACCCGGTCCTGATGTTTGTCTATGGCGGACCCGGATCGCAGGAGGTGGTTGACAGTTATCTCGGTTATGATTATTGGTGGTTCCAGTCATTGGCGCAGCAGGGCTACGTGGTGGCCTGTGTTGATAATCGAGGTACCGGCGGGCGCGGAGAAGCATTCAAGAAAATGACCTACCTGAAACTGGGGCATTATGAAACGATTGATCAGATCGAGGCCGCGAAATACCTTGGCAAGCAAAGTTATGTTGACCCGGGACGGATCGGGATCTTCGGCTGGAGCTATGGCGGCTATATGTCGTCGCTTTGTATTCTGAAAGGAAGTGATGTATTCAATTCCGCCATTGCAGTAGCGCCGGTGACGAACTGGAAATGGTACGACACGATCTATACTGAACGGTTTATGCGCACGCATGAAGAAAATAAAGAAGGATATGAGCAAAACTCCCCGATCAATTTTGTGGACCGGTTGACCGGCAATTATTTACTGGTGCATGGCAATTCGGATGATAATGTGCATTTCCAGCACACGGCGGAAATGGCCGGGGCGCTCATCAAGGCGAACAAACAATTCGACACCTATTTTTACCCCAATAAAAATCATGGTATTTTCGGGGATAATGCGCGGCGTCATTTATTCACCAAGATGACCAGCTTCCTGAATGAAAATCTGAAGCCGGAAAATCCGATGCATTTTTCAAATCAACCTTCCAAATCCTGATGCCGGGTTAAATTGTTTACCTCGTGGAAATTGTCAATCGAAAAGCGCGCCATGAATACCAGATGCTTCAGAAATATGAGGCGGGTATCGTGCTGCGCGGTACGGAGGTGAAATCGATCCGGGAGGGGAAAGCTAATATGAGTGACGCCTGGTGTGTTTTTGAGGATGGAGAATTGTATTTAAAAAACCTGCACATTTCGGAGTACGAGCAGGCCAGCGCTTCGCAGCATGAAGCCAAAGCCACACGAAAGTTGTTGCTCCACAAACAGGAACTGAAAAAACTGGAGCGGCGGGTCAATGAAAAGGGATTGACCATTATCCCCTACCGCATCTATTTCTCCGAGCGCGGCCATGTAAAGTGCGAAATCTGGCTCGCGCAAGGCAAAAAGTCCTTCGACAAGCGGGATTCAATCAAGGAGCGGGATGTGAAGCGTGATCTGGAAAGAAGGCTTCACTAGATTGAAAGGTGTTTTCTGATTCCGTTTAGGTTGCCACGGATTATCTTATCAAATACAGTAAAATCGGCGTAGAACTTTCTCCTTAAAATGATATCCTTATATGGAACTTCAAATTCATGTTCACGTACATATGGGATCCCTGCTCTTCCAAACTCATATTCCAATGCATCCTTGTATATGACTTCAAGGAATCCATGGCCCAACTCCCTGTGTACTTCCATGCATTTGCCAATAATATCATAGGTATCCTGCTCATAGATGAGATTTGTTTTCATATCGTGAAGTATTTGGTTTCAAACTGGTGATATTAAGTAACCGAAAGGCTCGATAACTGAAATTAAGGGGTTTCACCGAAACTCGGACCCGATGGAGGCCCGCCCAGCCGGAGAGATTTCTTATACCATCCCCAATATTTGCTCTCCGCGCCGGATAACCCGTTCCTCAAGCTGTCTTCTCCTGATTTCCAGTTCTTCCGGGTCGGTCACGGCCAGGAAATTCTGAACTTCCATCCACACTTCCGCCCGCCAGGCCCGGATGAGCTCAGACAATATCCATTCATCGACCCTTCCCAGTATCCGGTCAACAATAGCCATCAGCGATGAATACTGTTCGATGATCTCATCCTGAACTACATCGATGGTTTCTCCAATGATCTCGTTGATCAACAGGTGATCAGCCTGGCGTATATCCTTTTGCTTCTCATCCAATTTCTCCCATTCCGGTCGTAGCAGTTCATGCAAAGTCAGTACGAGGTCATAATTGATGTGAGCATTCACCCCGATCAGCATATACTGGAGCACGTGTATTTTTTCAGCTTGCGTATGGTGAAATGTCCAAGCCCAGACACGTGGCGTCTGCGCGGAATGATGCTCACATAGATTCAACGCGTCAAAATAATAGTCGGCAAATCGTAATAGCAATCTTTCCACCCATGGGCCATCCTGAAACCGTCCTTCATCGATCGCGCAAAGCACATTGCCGGTCATCATCGCATAACAACTCAGAAAAAGATACCGGGTATCATTGGCATCCCTCCATCGTTGAGCCTGGGCTTGCATTCGATCGACAGCACCCGGAGATTTGAATTCCATACCTCAAGATAGACACCCCATCAGAAAAGGAAAAGAATTGTCTTACATTGGATAACAGTGAATACCCGATAGAATGAACTGATCGCCGATGAATATTAAACCGTTTGAAGCGCTTTATCAATTACAGAAATCCGAAAAACCATTCCTGGAACTCTTCCGCCATGGCACGCTCGCTGTGGAGATCTACAAACCAGTCGGAAAAGATCTGCAGCAACCCCACGACCGGGATGAAGTGTATGTGGTGATCTCCGGAACGGGCATGTTTGTCAACGGACCGGAGCGCTATCCGTTTGGTCCGGGGGATTTCCTGTTTGTACCCGCCGGTGTGGCGCACCGCTTTGAAGAATTTACCGATGACTTTTCCACCTGGGTGATTTTTTATGGCCCGGTGGGTGGTGAAAATCCAAAATGAAATGATTAAATTTCTTTCGCCATTGTAGTGTTTGACATGTAGCGGGTTCTTATCACCTCTAAACCTTGTGCATATGACACGGATTCTTCTCGCCTTTCAAATGGTCTGTTGGTTTTCTATCCTGGGCCTTGCCCAAAATCCCGGCCACCCACTTCTTGAGCCTATCGGCGGTTTTTTATTTGACAAGAATGGAGCAATCGTAACGGTGAAAGCCGATTATACTTTTGATGCCCTGGTCTTCATCAAAGACGAATTTGACACCACGACTTATTATGCAGAACGCCATACGGGATTAAAGACGGGAGCGTTTGGTGAATTTACCATCATGGCCGGGAGAGGCACTTCCTTTGGGCCTGATACATTAGATACTGATCTTTTAACCTATGCGGATCTAATCTGCGTTCAGATCATAGACCCTGCAGCTGACACCATCATCCAATCCTTTGAAAATGATCTGCCCAAGGTGGCCAGAGCTGCTGTCGCTGATGCCTCTCTTTCCACAGGTGCACTTGGAAATGCCTTATGGAATCCGAATGCATTACCCCTCCCCGAGGAGCTCGTCACGAATTCTTCCGGCTGGACATTGCCCATTATCAAACGAGATACCCATTCTGTTCTCTATCCACTCAACATCCAGAATTTACCACTGAATACCATTCTTTCCGTTAGCCAGACTCCGGCTGAATATGATCCGGCTATAGAATTTCCCGTTCTCAATTTGGGAATTGGAACCCAGGATGTCATCAACTTCAACCAAATGCCGTTGTCGAGTGTCGAAGGTCAGTTGAACCTATGCTCCAGGCCTTTGAATAATCTCTTCACATTTTTGAACCTGAAAGTTGCCCCCTCGCGTTCTGCACCCCTGGACTATCCTACCTCAGCGCTGACCGCCGCCAATATTTTCGAACCGCTGGGTGTGGGCGTATTTGCCAATGGTGCCAACCGGGGCACCTACAGCCAGGGACAAACCGGTACGCTCAGTTTAACAGTCGGACCGGGCAATGGATCCGGAGTATGGGCCAGGGTACAATCCATGCCGGCTTCCGGCGGGTTCAAATACGGGATCTACGCGGAGGACCAGGGATTTGACGATTGCTTTGCTGCCTATATTAATGGCGACGGCATTTACAACGGGACATGGTCACAGGTTTCGGATGCAAGGTTGAAAACCGGAATCAGGACTGCAGCCTATGGTTTGAGTACGATCATGAAACTCCAACCGATGACCTATGAATATGTCAAGGGCACGCCATACCAATTTCCGGATGGTCAGCGGCACGGCTTCCTGGCGCAAGAGATCGAAAACGTATTGCCGGAATTGGTCACAGACGTGGTGATGCCAAAAAGTTTTGATCCCGACCTGATGCAAACCAGCGGGACCGAAACCTATAAAGCAGTCAATTATATCGAGTTGATCCCCATCCTCACCAAGGCGATTCAAGACTTGAATGGGGTGGTTGAAAACCAGGCGAAAGAGATTGCAGCGCTCAGGGCTATGATCCAAAACCAAAAGAACTAACGCCATGAGATCCATACCCTGTTTAAGCGGTTATTCCCGATCATGTTATTGGCTGATCCTGATCCTGGGAGGCTTTTTTCACATTGGCGAATTAAAGGCACAATCGGTTGAAGCGCTCCTTCGCTTTGAGTCTGTCCAGGTGCAACAAAATGGCGACAACCTGGCCGTTATGTATCTGGGGCATCCAATGCCCTTTCTCATCCAGTCCGATAGTCTGGTTTTGTCATCCCACAACCTGTTGCTTTTTGTGTCGCCAGCGGACACAACTTCAATCACAAACCCGACACCCATCAGCGGGATCCGTTTCTTTCCCAATCCGGCTTCGGAATGGATTAAGATAGAAAGGACGGATTTGAATATGGATCTGATTGTAACGCTATGGAGCCTGGATGCCAAACTGATGATGCAACACCAATGGCCTCGAGGTGAGGCCCAAATGGATGCGATTGTCAGTCATTTTACTCCGGGCATGTATCTGCTATTTATTCGTGATCCCAACTCTGGAAAAATGAATCAATACAAGATCGTGAAGAAATAAATCCGCGATCGAGAGATCAAAACCGAATGGCGCCTGGATATAAATCAATGCCCTCCAGGCGTCATTTCGTTTTTTGTAGTTGCGCTGTTTGTAAACCCTCCTTAACTTGGTTTATATGGAGACCCGCCAACTCAATTTGATTTCCATTATCCTGATGTGCTCATTGACCGGCGTCGGACAGGGCATAGGATTCCAGGGCGGAATACATTACAATCATTTCTACGACTACCTGAAGGAACAGCACAGTCATGTCTCCACAGATTATACTTCCGGAATAGGTTTTGAAGCCGGTATCAATTCCAGCCTGGTCATTTCGCCAGGGTTTAATTTGAATTTGGATTTAAGTCTTGTCCAAACAACAGGAGACGTTCAAATTATTTCCGGTAGCCAGGGTGGCGGTCACAGGCTGGTCTTCCATACAAATCGGTATCAGCTCAGCCTGGGGTGTGCACCTGTTGAATTCAAGTTGCACCCGACGCATGCTATTGAATTCGGCTTCCGGTTAAATTATTTATTGAGCCAGAAAACGGAGGGAGCGGAAACTTCGTGGATCTACTTATCGCCCGAAAAAGTCACCCCCATTACCTCACAAAACGCTGACTACCTTCATCCCGATTGGCAGGCCGGTTTATTTTTAGGATGGAAGAAACGAAAGGAATTATCACCGACAACTGATTTACTGCTATTCGCCAGATATGATTTCGGGCTAACCCGGGAATTCAATACAAGCACGAAGAACTATTCAATGCGGCTGACGCTGGGGGTGGGATTGCAGAAGGGAAAACAGGAGGGATAGGGATCGGTATTCGGTATTCAGTTGGCAGTTGGCAAATCCCTCCAAGGTAAATCCCCCCCTCCAACCTCCCCCCCAAGGGGAGAGAACATCCTGCTGAACGACTTCATTTTCAAATTCCCACATTCTCAGATACTCAAATTCTCACATTCTTCTTACGGTCTTACGATCTTACGGTCTTACGGTCTTACGATCTTACGATCTTACGGTCTCTCTTTTCCTCTTTTCCTCTTTTCCTCTTTTCCTCTTTTCCTCTTTCCTCTTTTCCTCTTACAGCACACAGCGCTCCGTGCTCCACGCCTTAAAACTCCGCATTCCCCGGCGTCCGTGGGAACGGGATGACATCGCGAATGTTTGACATGCCTGTGACAAACTGCACCGTGCGCTCAAAACCAAGACCAAATCCCGCATGCGGGCACGTGCCGAAGCGGCGCGTATCGAGGAACCATTCCATCTCTTCCACCGGGATATCCATCTCCTGCATCCGCTTGGTCAATTTGTCCAGCCGTTCCTCACGTTGCGAACCACCGACCATTTCGCCGATGCCGGGGAAAAGAATGTCCATCGCCGCCACTGATTTTCCATCCTCATTCTGGCGCATGTAAAAGGCCTTGATCTCCTTCGGATAATCGGTGAGGATGACCGGCTTTTGAAAATGCTTTTCGACCAGGTAGCGCTCGTGTTCAGACTGCAAGTCAGTCCCCCATCCTTCGATCGGGAACTGGAATTTTCCTTTTTTGTTCGGTGTAGAATTTTTCAAGATCTCGATAGCCTCGCCATAGGTCAGGCGTTCAAAATCATTATCAATCACAAACCGCAATTTGCTCACCAGGTCCATTGGCGCGCGCTCCTGCTGGGGCTTCTGCTGGTCTTCCTGCTGCTGCCGGTCTTTCAAAAACTCAATATCATCTGCGCAATGTTCGAGCGCATAAGCGATGATATACTTGAGCATCGCTTCGGCCAGGTCCATATTGTCCTTCAGGTCAAAGAAGGCCACCTCCGGCTCAATCATCCAGAACTCCGCGAGATGCCGGGGCGTGTTACTGTTCTCCGCCCGGAAGGTGGGACCAAATGTGTATACACGGGATAAAGCGAGTGCGGCCAATTCCGCCTCGAGTTGACCTGAGACCGTAAGGTTGGTCGACTTCTCGAAAAAATCCTTTTTGAAATCAATACCGCCTTCCGGTGTCTTCGGCAATTTCTCCAGGTTTAACGTGGTGACGCGAAACATTTCGCCCGCGCCTTCGGCATCCGAGCCGGTGATGATGGGACTGTGGAGATAAAAGAAACCGCGATCGTTGAAAAACTTGTGGATCGCAAAGGCCAGCGTATGCCGCACCCGCATGACCGCGCCGAACGTATTGGTGCGAAAACGCAGATGCGCGATCTCGCGCAAAAACTCCAGGCTATGACGCTTGGGTTGCAGCGGGTACTTTTCCGGATCGGAATCTCCGACGACCTCCACCACTTTTGCCTTGACTTCGATCGATTGCCCCTTGCCCTGCGATTCAATCAACTCCCCCGACGCCACAATGGCTGCCCCGGTCGTAATGCGCTTCAACAGAACCGGATCAGTATTTTCGTGATCCACCACCACCTGTAAGGTCTGGATACAGGATCCGTCACTCAGCGCGATAAACTGGTTGTTCCGGAATGTCCTCACCCAGCCTTGTACTGTCACGTCCTGCCCGATAGGCTTGGAGGCTAATAATTCCTTGATCGAAGGTCTCATGATCCGCGGGATTCAAATTTGAAGGGGCGAAGATACGTCCCGCATTTCTTTTGAAAGAAATGATGAACGTATCTCCAGTAATCGGTATTCAGTAATCAGTATTGAGTGGCTCAAATTTTTGCAAATGCAAAAATTTGAATTATTCATACCTCGACTACGCTCGGCACATCGCAATTGACAATTCACCATTCACAACTTCACCATTTACACCTATTAAAATCCTGCACAGAGATTTTCCACAAACCCTCGAGCTTCTTCCACTCCCAGCTCGAGCGCCTTGCGCCAATCCCGGCAAGCACCGGCTTTATCTCCAAGTGCGTCAAGCGCGCGGCCGCGGAAGAAATAGGAAACACCGTGATCCGGTTGGCGCTGGATGGATTGATCGAGATCTTGCTTGGCGAGCGCGAATTGATTCATTCGACCGTAGGTGAAACCCCGCTCGTAATACGCGTTTGGAAAGTCAGGCGAGACTTCAATCAATTTAGTGTACATCTCAAGCGCTTCGTTTAATCGATTGGCATCTTTCCAGGCCATGCCCAGATTAAAAAGTCCATGTGGATTATCGGGTTCGATTTCCAACACTTTCGAAAAATCACTACTGGCTTCACCGGGTCTGCCACTTGCGCCATATGCACTGCCTCTGAACTGTAAGGCTGAAACATTATTGGGCTCCTTTTCGAGCGCTCGCGTCGCGATATTGATCGCATCGTCATACCAACCGAGTTTAAAATACACTTCGGCCAATCGCACCTTCGCATCCACATAATCCGGGCTTAACGCTACTCCTTTTTCCACAAAGGGCAACGCTTCTTCCCACCGGCCTTCATCGCGCAGCATGGAGCCATAATTTAATTGCGCCAATCCGGAATTCGGATTCGTGGCGATCGCATTGTCATAATACGTTTTCCAGTTTTCATACGTGCCGATCCGCCAGACATTGATTGCAGACCAAATAATCAATGCAGCCAGGAACGCATACGTCTTTGCAGCAGGGAGCGGAAACTCCAATCGCTTCAAATTCCCCAGCCCGATCATCCATATGCCGACAAAGGGCAGCCATGTCCGGTGATCGAGATAGTCATACGCCACCCCGGCAAAGGATGGCTCATACGCCATGGACGGCAGGAGCGAAGCCAGGCACAAGGTCAATCCGGTAAAGAGAATTTTAGGATCGGGTTTTGCCCGCCAGGTCCAGTACACAAATCCGATCAACAACAATGTCCCCGCCAAGGTGAGGATCATCGAATACCCCGGCATTACACTGAAGCCATACGGCACGACCATCTTTATCAATTCTTCAGGGATCGATCTGAGATTACTGAAAAAGGCAGTGACAGACATATTCCCAGCATCGGCAATGGCTTTGCCCCGCATCACATAATAGCCGGCAAATACCGCAAGAACCAGCGCGCCCCACGTCAATTCAGAACCATTCGGTTTTCTGTTTTTTCGAAACCAGAACATGACTGCCGCCACTGGTAACAAGGCCACTGCGGACTCCTTCGACAGCAAAGCAAGAAAGAACGCAGGGAGCGACAGCCATAAATCAGCGGGTTTCCCATTCTTGAAATACCTGGCCAATAGAATGAGGAATAACAGACCAAAAACCATCAAATACAAATCTCCTCTTGCCGCAATCCATCCAGCCGCATGCGGGGTCAATAAATTCACACCATACAACAGGGTACCACCCCAGGCGAGCAGCGGGGGAAAATACATTTTCAAAAAAATGAACAACAACCACACCCCCAATACATACACCAGGATATTGTGCAACCGGTAGATCCAGGCCTCCTCTTTTCCAACTGCATAATCCATCATATAGGAAATGCTTTGCCAGGGCCGGTACAATTCGATCCGCGCATCCATAAACCAGGCGTCGGTGGTAAACGCGGTACCGAGGTCAAACCCTTCCTCCAGGACCGGATTGTCCGTGATCATCTTGTCATCATCATGCATGACATACCCGAAACCGATCGAACGGCCATAAACGATCAACGGCAGCAAGATCAACGCGGCGTAATGCCATGTCTTCAAGTTGATCGACTTTGTTTTACCTGGATTGATTTTCTTCTTCTTACCGGACATGTGAAGGCAGGGATTGAAACAGCGGAATTCAGTTCACCCGGGGTGGAATGCGGTAACAATAATATGAAGAAAGATTTATATATGAATTCAGGCCGGTTTGTCAAGCGCCATGATCATGTCCCGGCACTCTTCCAGGAATAACGCGCGATCAGCGGGAAAGCCCCCAAACCGGATCGCCAGGCACTGCCGGTATAGCTGAGCAGCTTTTTCCATCGTTTCGGTGGATATGGATTCTGCTGTCATGCGTGCGCCCAGGCTTTCGCCGGTCAACTCCGATGTCGGGATCATAAATCGCTCAGCCAGGAACCGCTCGAAGATGAATGCGCCATCCTGTAACCTGGCATCGCTGTTGATGGCCTCTTTATCCTGATCAAGGCGGTCAAGTGATTCAATGGCTTTCCGTCCTGCGATACTGCGCGCCCGCTCGGCTTGCGGAATGCGTTCATCTTTCTTTCGTTTACCGCGGAGAATGAGCCCAAAAACTGTAAAACACAGGATCAAACCCGCAAGTCCTATATGCAAAGGTGAAGCCCATATCCGGTCGGGCAAGTGTCGGTGAACAGGTTGCAGCGAATAGTCATGCTCCTCAGATCCAAAAACGCGGGCCGTCCGACCACTGCCCGAACCCTTACGCACCATGACATCCAGGGTATCACTGCTGACTGTGACATACGTTCTTTGACGTGGATCAAAATAGGTGAATGGGACCTGTACGCGATAAGTTCCCGGCGACTGAGGCAATAACTGGTACTCAATGGTGCGACGATTGAGTACACCGCCATTGGCTTCCAGCATCCTGTCACTGATGATCTTCGGTTCAAAAATTTCAAATCCTTCCAGGCTCTGGATTCGCGGTGGATCCCAGCGTCGTGCATCGCCATCGCCCGTGATCTCGAGTTGAAAGATCAGGGCCTCATCCGTTGAAATATCTGTTTCGCCAACGATTGTTTTGATTTCATATTCGCCTACCGCACCTGTAAATGTTAATGGTGCGTTTGCCGGCAGGGGGAAGATCTGAATGGGTAAAGGGGAAGAACCAACCGTCACTTCCCTCAAATTCCGGAATCTGAAAAATCCCTGAGTTGGCGGACCCGGCGCTTCGACAATCAATCCGACGATCATGGAATCAATCACATACCGGCCGGATTGATGCGCGTACAAGGCTATCGAACTGATCGGTCGCACGGCATAGTCATACCCATTGATCTTTTGTTGGGTAAATGAACCGGATGAGGATTCCCGCAAGGGCTGCATAAAGAATCCCTGGTAGTCGGGTTTGCTTAGCAGGCTTGCACTTTGCACATTTTCCCTGGTGTACAGGACATATTGCAGAAGGATCTGTTGGCCGGGATAAAACGTATCGCCCTCGACTTCTGCAAACAGCATGATGGGCCGATCTTTTGGTTGCGCTTTGGCTTCTGCCGGAATTTCGCGAGGAGGTGTGATCCTGATCTTCAATGGCTGCGTGGTTAATTTCTTTCGACCCACCACCACCGTAGCCGGGCCTATGGTAAACTGCCCCTGGTTGCGGGCCAGCAATACATATGACCAGGATTGGCTCTGGGTGACCTCGCCATTGATGCTCATCATATTCGTGCTCATCGCCGGTCCGCCAACGAAATCAATCCCGCCAAAATCAGGTGGAATAAAATCAGAACCGGTCGCATTGCGCAGCACAAACTCCACACGGAATGTGGTGTTCTGCGGGATCTCATTCCCGGCAATGACGGCCTCGAATTCGGGCTTCTGCGCCATGGCAGTCAGGTCGAAGATCACCCACACCAACGGCAGCAGGAGCCAATGCGACATATTAAAACTTCCGCTTCTCACGGGCGGCTCGGGATTTGGCGGCAGGGGATTCCGGCACAGCGGGCAATGGCATCAATCCATCACCAAGGACAACTACTTGTACAGGATCAATCTCAATTCGTTCGTCCTTCTCCACGTAACCGGCAGCAGGGATCTGCACAATACCAGGCGCACGGGGTCTGAGTTTGAACGAATAGGACTGGCTTGACCGCATTTCCCCGTTCTGGTAAATGAAACTGGAAGAGGAGTTAGGGCCGCTGACCACGGGAAGGTCCATCATATCCGGCATGTCAAACTTGCCCTGGCCGTTTTCAATCGTGTACGTGACCTCCACCAGCTCTCCAATGGCAATGGTATCAGCACTCAACTTAACTGTGATCGTGGGCTGCGCATAGAGACAGGAACAGGCCACGGTAAAGAGCATCCATAACCTGGTTTTCATACGAATAGCGTTAGTATTTTTCGATGTCAAAATTATCATGTTCGGGAAAAAATATCCACTGAATGTACACTACCAATCTTTCGATGGCGGCTTTTTGGCGGCGGCTTTCTTTCTCAGTTTTTCCTGCACACGCTGATCATCACGCTCAATCGCTTTGAGGATCTGCTCAGCTTCCTCCTTGCTCAATGGCTTTTCATTTGATCGGGATCCTTCCGGATCCGCTTGTTGTTGCTGTTCTTCGGGTTGTGATCCGGATTGCATTTGATCCTGGGGCTGTGATTCCTGCTGGTCACTTTGTTCGGTCTTCTCCGTCTGTTGCTGCTGCGAATTATCTTGTTGTTGTTGTTGTTGCTGCTGCTGTTGTTGTTGCTGTTGCCTTAATTGCTGCATGGCCAACATCAGGTTTTCCTTGGTATCGACATCTTCCGGCCGGAGCTTCAATGATTCTTTATACGCAGAAATGCTTTCTTCAAACTGCTGTTGCTGATAGAGGCTGTTGCCCAGGTTGTACCAGGCCTTCGACCGCAGTTCCGGATCCGATGTGTTTTGAATGGCGGACTTGAATTTTTCGACAGCTTCCTCCTGCCGATTCTGCTGATATACCGAATTACCCAGGTTGTAGAAGGTGGATGCCTTCTGTTCTTTTTCCAATGCTTTCCGAAACATGGTTTCAGCTTCGGCATATTGGCCCTGGCGGTATAATTCATCCCCGGTCCGTAACCAGGGATGATCCTGCTGGGCCGCTATAGGCAGTACGCCTGAAATGAAAAACATCAATCCTGCACATGCGCGAAGCATCATGGTATTTGTCTTTTATATTGAACACCTGCAAGCAACGAAAGGATTAAAATGGCCGGCAGGAGGAACCACTGAAAATAACTTTTATGCTCTGTAAAGGTTCGCTGTTCCGCTCGCTGACGGGCCAGGGTAGAGAGCTCACTGCGCAGGTCATCAATGATCTCACGGCCAGACTGGATCTCGTAATATTTGCCATTGCCCGCCTCGGCCAGCGCCAGTAATTGCTCCGGCACCAGGATCGTGCGAACAGGTTGGCCCGACTCGTCGCGCTTTACATCCCGCTGATTATTGATCCAGACCGGAATGGTGGCGCCGAGTGGTGTGCCTACGCCTACCACATAGGTGCGCCATCCGGATTCAAGCGCTTTCTGTGCTTCCGTGATCATTTCGCCTTTGTGATCTTCCCCATCTGTGATCAGGATAATGGCGCCGGCATCCGGGTTGTCAAGTTCCTCCGCACTCTTGTTCACCAGTGCGATCGCTTCGCCGATGTCAGTTCCTTGTGTGCCGGCCTGTGAAGGATCCGCGACATTCAGGAACAATTGAATGGCACGCCAGTCTGACGTGATCGGGCTTTGCACATACGCGCTGCCGGCAAACACGATCAGTCCGATGTCTTCCGCGCGAAACTCCTCCGCGATATCCAGCGCGAGTCGCCGGGCACGATCAAATCGGTTGGGCGGCACATCCTCTGCCAGCATGCTTGTTGATATATCCAGGAGGATCTGAAGTTGAATGGATTCGTCATCCACCGTCACCGCTTTGGTGCCCCATTGCGGGTTGATCGCGGCAATGCAGAGGATCAAAATGCATCCGATCAATATCCAGGCAGACCATTGATTTGACCGTACGCCGGACCTGATCCGGTTGATGGTGGAGGTGGATCCCCAACCCGACCAGTCCCGTCTACGCAATGTGGTGCGGACGATCAGCCCGGCGATAAAGACCAGGGGCAACAAACAAATCCACAACCACTCGGCATGTTCAAAGCGAAACATAATCTACTGACAAAAGTATAGAACGTATTCCGGGTGATGATCTATGCACACGTCAACGCCTTTATGCATTTCAGCAAAAAAACGCATCTATTACCTCGATGATGACAATCTGTACCCCGGTGAAGTAAAGAAATTGACAATTCAGTGCATCCCGAAATCCTTTGGTTTCCGGTCATCCGGCGTTATTGAGGTCTTATATGTTTGTCCCTCAAAAGCCAATACGTTATGAAAAATATTGATATAAAATATAATGCCATACCAATATTCATTTGCCGGGCAGACCGGAACCCAAAATTATCGGACAAAAGAGGCCTTGAATGGAAAATAAAAATATTTTTGCAACGATGTTCTCCGGTCTGGAGAGCACTTTTTTATTTCACTTACCACATAAATTCAGACCGACCTAAATCGACCCTTTTATGAGTAATCCAAACGTGAAACCACAAAAGGCCGCCAAGAGTGGAGCTTTCAGCAGAATATTTGCCACGATCCTGGTCCCGGTGGCCCTTGGGATTGGCATTCTGGTCTTCAAATTCATCCTTGGAGATCCTGCGAATTTTGAGAATAATGACCCTGCCGGACACCCGCTTCCCGGCAATTACCTGGGCATGATGTACAAGGGTGGATTTATGGTGCCCATCCTGCTGGCCAGTATGATCATTGTAATCTGTGTTGTGATCGAGCGCTTTATCTCCATCCGGGTAGCCAGTGGTAAAGGATCCACTGCGGTATTCGTGCAAAAGATCAAGCAATACCTGGACAAGAATGATATCCAGAGCGCGATCAAGGAATGCGATGCCCAGAAAGGTTCTGTTGGCAACGTGATCCGGGAAGGGTTGCATAAGTATAATGCCATGGCGAATACACCCGGCATGGAAAAGGACCAGAAGATCCTGGCCATTCAGAAAGAGATTGAAGAAGCCACATCCCTGGAGCTTCCCATGCTGGAAAAGAACCTGGTGATCCTTGCGACGTTTGCCTCCGTGGCCACGCTGCTGGGTCTTTTCGGAACGGTATTGGGGATGATCCGCGCGTTCTCGGCCCTCGCGACCGCGGGCGCTCCGGATGCTGTGGCGCTGTCCAACGGTATCTCCGAGGCGTTGATCAATACCGCCCTGGGTATCGGGACGTCCGCCCTGGCCATTATCTTCTATAACTATTATACGACCAAGATCGATGGTCTGACCTACGGTATTGATGAAGCCGGATTCAGTATCGCGCAGACATTTGCCGCGAACCATTCATAGGTCATTGACTGTTTAACTAAGTAGCTATGCCAAAGGTTAAAATACCCAGGAAGAGTACTGCAGTCGACATGACCGCCATGTGTGACGTGGCGTTCCTGTTGCTCACGTTCTTTATCCTGACGACCAAGTTCAGACCACAGGAAGCTGTGACCGTGGATATACCGGCGTCAACAGCCCAGATCCCGATCCCGGAAAGCGATATCATGATGTTCCATATTGCACCGGACGGTCGGATCTTCTTCGGACTGGACGGTCAGAATACGCGGATGGCATTGCTGGAGCGACTGATTGAGGCCTATGACCTCAACCTGACCCCCAGCCAGAAGGATGCATTCCGGACGCTGGAGAGCTGGGGCATGGATATCCGGGCGTTACCGGAATTTCTCGACCGGCCTGTCAGCGAAAGGAATAGCATGCGTCAGCCGGGACTGGTCATTGATACCACTGGGGGACAACACCAGGTGGAGGATCTGATCCTCTTTTCGCGCCAGGAAAACAACAACCTGCGGATCGCGATCAAGGGCGACAAAGCCACCGAATACCGTCACTTCAATGACCTGATCAACGCGCTGCAAAATCGCAAGGTCAATAAATTCAACCTGATCACATCGGCCAAGTCCGCGCAGGAATAATTACTTAACCTAAAATGTGAAGTTGCCATGGCTGAAATGAATGTTGCCGGTGATGGTGGGCACAAGAAAGGACCCAAAAAAGTCAGGACAAAGAAGATGTCCACACGCGTGGACCTCACAGCAATGGTGGATCTCGGGTTTCTCCTGATCACCTTCTTCATGCTGGCTACCACCATGAACAAGCCCAAAACCATGGAGGTCAACAAGCCGGCCAAGGAGGATGATGTTGACAAGAAAGAAGAGCCGCCGATCAAAATGTCAAAAACAGCGACCCTGATGTTGGGCGCCAATGATAAGGTCTACGCGTACGTGTCGCCGGATGAAATTGATCCGAGCACCGAGCTTGAGCTGGACAGCCTGGACTACAGCCGCAACGGGCTGCGAAAATTCATCCAGCGCCGGCAGCAGGAAGTGCAGGAACAATGGGGCAACAAGGATGACCTCTTTGTCATGATCAAACCCCTTCCCCTGTCCTCCGTCAAGAATATTGTGGATGTCCTGGACGAAATGACGATCAATGATGTCAAGCGCTACGCGATCCTCGAGCCCAATGACCCGATCGACTCGCTTGTCGCCGTGCAAGCCGGACAAAAAAGAAAAGTAGACTAGGATTTATGCATTCCGGATGTTTTTTGCATCTGTAAAGTGAACGCTTAAAACGACGAATTATGGAAAACGCTTCCTGGAATAAAAAGTCAATCGACGATATCGTCTTTGAAGGGCGGAATAAATCCTATGGAGCGTATGTGCTCCGCCAGATCTATAACAAGAATATGTCCCGGTCGATGTTGGCCGGCCTGATCTTTTTTCTCCTGGCGGTGAGCTCACCCAAAATTATCAGCGCCGTCAAAGGCATGTTGCCCGAGAAGGAGAAAAACGACCTGATCAATAAGGAGATCACTTTGGCCGAACCCCCGCCAATCGACCCCAACAAGCCACCTCCACCCCCCCCACCCAAGGTGGATCCGCCTCCGATCAAGGATCAGATCAAGTTTGTGCCTCCGGTGGTGAAAAAAGACGAGGAAGTACTCGAGGAAGAACCCCCTCCGCCAACGATTGAGGAGATCAAAGACAAAGAGATATCCACTGAAACCCGTGAAGGCGAAGAGGACGGGATTGACGCTTCCCTGCTGGAGCCAGGCGATGCCCCGGCACCTGCAGTGATCGAGGAAGTCAAGGAAGAAGAACCGTTCACCTTCGTAGAGCAGATGCCTTCCTTCCCGGATGGTACGGAAGCGATGTACAAATTCATCTACGACAACATCAAGTATCCGGCGATCGCGCGGGAGAACGGCATCCAGGGACAGGTGATCGTGCAATTCGTTGTGGCCAAAGACGGATCGATCTCGAAAGCCAAAGTGGCCCGCGGTATCGGTGGTGGTTGTAATGAAGAAGCGCTTCGGGTCGTCGGCATGATGCCCAAGTGGAAGCCCGGAAAACACAACGGCCGCGCCGTACCGGTGACCTTCACCCTGCCGATCAAGTTCGTCCTGCAATAACGGAACATGAGCCAACGCATCCGGCAAGCGTTTTTGCTGCTGCTGGGATTGACGTATATCGGCCTGGGGATTTACATCTATGTCCGGGACATCATTCCTGTCAAACCCTGGAGTGAAGTATTGGCCCTGATGTTTATCGCATATGGCTTGTGGCGTTCGTACCGGGCACTCAAAATGAAACCGTCTCAACACTCGGCATAACCGTATTAAGTCTGGTGCAGCGCTTTGACGCACCGGACTTTTTCTTTCTGATGTGTCAAACTATTAACAATTGATTATACACCCCTCAAGACGTTTATCCGTCTTCCCTTTAGACAAGAACCTGTCAACTAGACCATGAACACGTTCCGAACATATGCCTTCATCGCGGGGATTTCACTCCTGCTGGCAGCCTGTGTCCAGACCCCGGAAGAGTTCACCTCACCGACAAATGGCACCATGGACATTGTGTCGGATATCACCCTGCGGGAGATCATCGAGGAAGAAGAATCGATCTTTGAGAAGATCTACAAATACGCGCACCTCAACATCACGTATGCGGCAGAATTGGATATGTTTGAAAAATTCCTGCAGGACAGTATTCGCAATATCATTACCACCCGCCGGTTGACCGCAGACGAAAAAGATTTTCTCAGTCAACGGGCGTCGAATCCAAGAGAATTTGCATTTGCCACCAGCGCTATCGCGTTTATTCAGCACAAAGCCATGCCGGATACGGCCTACACATATGAGCGATTACTGGACATGATGAAAGACCCGGAGGCCGGCATGCGATTCATCGTAGAAAATCCGCGCTCAGGTATCGCGCTGGAATTAATGGATTTACTGGGTATAGAAACTTTACCGACCCATTTCTTCGCGTTGAATGCCAAGGAGGAAGTCATTGAGTATGTCACACAACACGAAAACGCGATCGGGATCATCGATTATACGGATATCGCTGACAGCGACAGCCCGTACACGAAAATGGTCCTGGATGCAGTGACGCTGATCGCCCTGAGCCGCCCGGCAGATTCCACGCAGGTTGGATTTGTGCAGCCGTTCCAGTATAATTTACAGGACCGGCAATATCCCTTTACACGGGATCTATATTACATCAGTAAAACCGGACAAACGGATGTGGGATTGGATTTGCCTCCTTCATTGCCGGGGAGATCGGCCAGAAAATCATTTTGAAGGCTGGATTGTTACCTCAATATCAGTCCGAACGATATATCGAGCTCACGCCCACCACCGACATAAAAGTGGTGCAATGAGCCTGAATGTCAGAATGATGTTGCAAATTTGCGCTACGGCGCGTTAAACACCAAACCTATGAAAAAACTACTCTTCGCTTTCAGTTGGTTGCTGCTTGGCAGTCTGTCACTGAACGCTCAGACGCCTACGATGGAGACGGGATTGAAGCATCTCGAGAACGAGAATTACGCCATGGCCAAGGAGACGTTTTTGACCATCGCGAAAAACGATCCCAAAAACGCCTCCGTGTATTATTACATCGGTGAGGTGAGCTATCGCCTGGAAGAATATGCCGCGGCCGAGAAGGCCTATAAGCAGGGTCTTGACATCAGCAGCAGTTGCGCTGAATGCAAGATCGGCCTGGGCAAGCTGGCACTGGATCAGGGAAAAACCGCTGAAGCGCAGGAGTTATTTGAATCGGCCGCCCGGCTTGGGAAAAAAGACGCGAATGTCTTCTATCTGATCGGCCTGGCCTACCTGAATTCAAAGAAACCGAATCCGGCAAAAGCCGTCGAGTACCTGGAAGAGGCGTTCAATATGGAACCCAAAAACGCGCGGTATCTGGCGACCAAAGGGGACGCGTATAAAGCCCTGAATAAGATGGGTGAAGCGATGACCGCCTATGAACTGGCTGTCGAGCGTGATCCGACCAATACCCAGGCCTATATCAGTATGGCCCGGATCTGGACCGGCGCCCGAAAATATGAAGATGCCGAAATGCATTTGCTGAAGGCGAAGGAGCTTTCACCGAATGACGCATTGATCTACAAGGAATTGATCGAGATCTATGTGCGCACCGGGAAATATGAGAAGGTGACGCCGCTGCTGGAAAAATATGTTTCGCTGACAGGCTCGGATGTGGATGCCAAAGTTCGTCTGGTAAAATTCCTCACCTTCCAGGCACAGGATTATCAGCGCGCTATCGAGATCGGTGAAGAAGTGTTGAAAACGAACCCGGAACAGTACACACTGCACCGCTGGTTAGCCTGGGCCTATTTTGAAATCGGCAAGCCGCAGGAATCCTACCGGCACAGCAAAATGCTGTTTGACAAGATCGGCAAGGATGATACCCGCAAATCCTTTCCATCGGATTACGATTACTGGGCGAAAGCCGCTTTCGAAATGGATAGCCTGAATGATGCTGCCCACATTTATCGAAAGTATATCGAACTCGATTCCACACCGGCCTATGATATCTATGGCAAGTTGGCCAAAGGGTATTATGATGCGCGGGATTTCGAACAGGCGATCAAATACTACATGAAAAGAGCTACTGTCAAACCCTTGACGGTAGCGGATGAGTATTATCTTGGCATCGCCTTATTCTACAAACAACAATATCAAAAGGCGGATTCCGCCTTCGCGAGAGTGGTGGAAGTAGCCCCGGATTACGTGGCAGGCTGGTTGATGCGTGCCCGTTGCAATATCAACCTGGATACGGCTGAAGTCCAGGAATTCCTGGCGAAACCTCACTATGAGAAGTATATCGAATATGCATCTGCTGATCCGGACAAGAATAAAAAAGGGCTGATTGATGCGCATAAGTATCTCGGGGTCTACTATGTCCAGATCGAGGAGAACAGTGAATTGGCCCTGGCCGAGTTTGAGAAGGCGCTTGCCTACGGTCCCGAGTCCGAAGCCGAGATCGAGGAGATTGAAGGCTTTATCAAACTGCTGAAAGAGACTTTGAAGGGACAACGCTGACGTTCCTGATCCATCAACTTTATCGAGGGGGCTTTGTCGCCCCCTTTTTTATTCCGGCAAACTTCTGAGGATTGTGGACCGCAGGAGCATGATCAGGGTGAGCAATCCCAGCGCCATAAATAGCGGGATATAATAGAAGTCCGTTTGTCGCGTATACACTGTCACTTCCATTTCTGTTTTCTCCAGTTGATCGATCTCGGCGTACACTTGCTGCAAGGTTTCAGCGGTAGTCGCCCGATAATACTTTCCTCCTGTCTCCGAAGCAATCTGGCGGAGCAGATTCTCATCGATCTCCACGCGGCGAGGCTCAAAGATGTAATTCCCGTTTGGCAATCGGCCGGTAGGTGTATACGCCACCCCCAGGCTTCCTACGCCAATGGCATATACTTTAATGCCGAATGTTTTGGCCAACTCGGTCGCGGTTTGTGGAGAAATATAACCTTCATTGTTGACGCCATCCGTCAACAACACCACAATCTTGCTGGTGGATTCGCTTTCCTTCAATCGGTTGACCGCTGCGGCCAATCCCATGCCGATGGCTGTACCATCATCCAGCGCACCACACTCGAGCTGCCTGAGATAATCGCTCAGGACATCATGGTCATAGGTGAGTGGGCATTGAGTAAAGCTCTCTGCAGCAAAAACCGCCAGCCCGATCCGGTCATACGGACGCTTTGAAACAAACTCCACTGCCATCTCTTTGCTCACCGACAGACGATCCGGTTCGAAGTCAGTGGCCAGCATGGATGACGAAAGATCCATCACCAGGAAAATATCGATCCCCTCCCCTTTCACGGACTGCTCAGTGTACAATTCCTGGGGCCGGGCCATCGAGATGATCATCAGCGCGATCGCCACCCAGAACAGCGGTGTGAGCATCTGATACAACCTGACACGCCAACTGACCGGCATCGCGGTTGACACTTCCGGCATGGTCATGGCCACGATGCCCTTTGATTCACGCTGCCGCTTTCGCCACCAGATCACGATCGGGATCAACAGGAGCAGCAACAACCACCAGGGATCAGCGAATATAAAATCACCCCACCCCATCTCCTTCCGATTTAGCTGATGATGAAGAAGAGATGCCATTGTCCACTTGTGCTAACTGCCTGACAAACGTTTTGACCTTGGCGATCGCCCGGGCATGGACATCCACACCCGGATCCGCTTTGGCGAATTTGATCAGGTCGGAAATCGAAAGCAATTCGGAGGTCTCCTGGAATAGTTGTTGATCCTTGATCCGGTGCTGCAACTGCGACAGGATCTCATCGCTGGTTTGCTCCTGTGCATGAATATGAAATCGCTTTTCAAGATAGGTCCTGAAAATGGTCGTGAGCTGTGTATAATGCTCCTTGATCTCACCCTGCTGCCATAGACGCTGCGCTTCCAGGTCATCCAGTGCGGCCAGAGCCCATTCATGCGGAAGTTGGACAACTTGCTGTTCGCGCCTGGGGAGATCCGTTTTCTTCCGGTTTTTCCAGGCATAATACATATACCCGCCAATCAATAGCAGGATGGCCAGGTATGGAATATACTTTTTGTAATACCCGATGCGGAATGGCTCCTCTACAATGGGCTTGATCGGATTGAGGCCAGTGGAATCAGGCTCTACTGCGTTGACATAGATCGGAACATCATTAGTAAAAAAGGTGTCCAACTGACCCGCCTGTGAGAATACAACCGGCAATGGCGGGATCCGGATCCAGCCGGTATCAAAACACGCTATTGAAAAGGAAACAACAGATATTCCCGGCGAGGTTTTGAGTTGGGGTTCATTAACCAGCGCCATCGTGGATACCGAATCCGGAAATATGGATTTGACGTTAGTCCATTCGGCCTGTGAAGGGATTGGAGCAGCGACTTCCACCTGGACATGGTCACCAATGACAATATGGGTTCGGTCGACCGTGAGTTTAGCCTGCTGTGCAACGGATGAACAGACCAGTATCAGGAAAAACGCGAGGAACTGAATTCTCATGATGCAGCCCTCCGTTTAAAGAGTCGGTGGAGTGCGGGGACATAAGGCTCATTGGTCTGCAACGACACCATATCGCATCGCGCGCGAGAAAACTGATCGCGGATCATCGCTGTTCGCTGTTCAAACTGGGCCTGAACCCAATTCCGTGTGGCTTCATCCCCGGTATCCAAAACACGGAAAACATTCTGCTCGGCATCTTGCACGCTGACCAGGCCTGCTTTCGGCAATCTCACTTCGGCCGGATCATATACGTGGAGTCCAATAACTTCATGCCGACCGGCAGCAATCCGAAGCTCATCGGTAAAGGGTGGTGAAATGAAATCACTCAGGACAAACGCGATGCAATTCTTTTTCATGACCCGCGTCAGAAACGCCAGGGGAACTTTCATGTCTGTTGATTTTCCAACCGGATCAAAGAACAACAGCTCCCGGATAATCCGGAGCAAGTGCTGCCGGCCCTTCTTGGGTGGGATATACAGCTCAATCTGGTCGCTGAACAGGATCAACCCGATCTTGTCATTGTTTTGCAGCGCAGAGAAACCAAGCACCGCTGACAGTTCCGCGATCCATTCATGCTTCCAGAATTCATGTGTGCCAAAGAAGACCGATTTACTGATATCGACCAATAACATGACAGTGAGTTCCCGCTCCTCTTCAAAGACTTTGACATGAGGCTCGCCGGTCCTGGCAGTCACATTCCAGTCGATGTCCCGCACCTCATCGCCATACTGGTACGCGCGCACCTCGCTGAACGACATGCCCCGTCCTTTGAAAGCGGAGTGGTAATCACCGGAAAAAAAGTGCTTGCTCAGACGACGGGTCTTGATCTCAATTTTCCGGACGCGTTTTAGCAATTCACTGGTATCCATTACTCCAAACCGGTATTTCATCGTCCTACCAATAGAACGATCTGGATGCTTTTCGATTGACGTGTGCTCGCGCGGTTTCATTCGGAATAAACTGGAACGCATCGCCATAGATCATATCAAAGCGCGTGCAGGCCACCAATCCATGACGTGTGGGCACAAAATGATTGAACCCGGTAGTGCGAATCCAGTCCGCGTATTCCTCATCGCCCTGGTCGACCAGGGTCAAAGCTTTCGAGGATAAAGATTTCGCATCATCCGGTGTATTGAACCACTCCCGCTGCAGGATGATCGCCTTGTCCTTTTGATACCACACGAAAGGCACCCGTTTCATTTCTCCCGGCTGAAGGTAAGTGATCAACCCACTGATATAATCTTCCGTGATCTCAAACAACTCCATCCAACCAGAGGAACGATGCACAAGCCGCCCGGGCGTTTGTCGTTTGGCCATGGTCTGCAGGTAATTCAACTCCTGCGGCCAGAACTGGTTGACCCAGGTATCGATCCAGCTCTGAAACTCGGGAGATCCGAAGTCCGGGTATACAAAGTCGAGGAAGCCCACCGAATTATCAAACCGCTTCACCTTCATCGGATACATATGGGACACCGGTGCGTTATAGTCGGTTCCCAATACTTTGGCCTTATACGATTTCGGATCGCGCTGCTGCATGGTCAAGGTGACCGGTGGGCCTGATGCAAAATGAAGCACTGTATTCCAGATCGAACAGGTGCCATCCAGGCAATACCCTTCGAAACGGACATAATCATTCTCCCGCGCGGCAATACCGGAGAGCACACCATACTCCATCTTCTGCACCGAGATGGTTATCGCAGGACTGGACGGAATGACCACCCATTCATGGACCTGGCGAACCGAGTTGACGCGGATCAATTTTTCAGGAAAGGCCTTGATGGAAAAAATGCGGGACTTGTCGGCCGACATCCATTGCATATCCACTTTATCCGTTGTCACCTGGCCGGATACATACCCGGCAAGACGGTCGTGCTGATCCCGCTCCTGTAACTGGAAATGCTGGGTGTCACTCCAGTCGCCGATCAGCTTGTGCCGGATCTTGTCCCCTTCATGTGTAAGATAACCGGCTACGAGATGTTTATCCGAAAACAGATGCACGGTGATCGGATGATACTCGGCCAACACCCCTTTATAACTGGCTTTCCACCTGATATCGCCCAACTGGGACTGGATCCATGCGTCAGGTTCTTGCGCTATCGCGCGCGTCAGGAACAACCATGGTAAAATGGAAAGAAAAATGTACAACTTCACTCTCACGGTACGGCGATCGTCTGGAGGATGGTTTTGATCATGTCATCCTGTGTGATATTCTCCGCTTCAGCTTCATAGCTCAGCCCGATCCGATGTCGCAGCACATCCGGACATACCTGCCGGATATCTTCGGGGATCACATAACCGCGACGTTTCATGAAGGCCATGGCCTTGGCCGCCATCATCAGGTAAATACTGGCTCGCGGAGATGCGCCATACTCGATCAACGGCTGCAGTTTATCCAGACCAAATTTTCCGGGCTCGCGCGTCGCGAAGACGATATCGAGAATGTAATTCTCAATTTTCTCATCCATATACACTTTGCGCACCACCTTGCGTGCGCGAATGATGTCCTGGGGTTGAGCAACAGGTTGAAGGTTCAGTTTTGTTTCACCTGTTAATGTCCGTTTCAATACCTGTCGTTCTTCTTCACGTTCGGGATACGTGATCTTGACCTTGAACATGAAACGATCGACCTGGGCTTCGGGCAGATTATAGGTGCCTTCCTGCTCGATCGGGTTCTGTGTGGCCAGGACCAGGAAAGGTTCATCCAATGGAAAGGTTTCGCCGCCGATGGTCACCTGGCGTTCCTGCATGGCTTCCAATAAGGCGCTTTGTACCTTGGCCGGTGCGCGATTGATCTCGTCAGCAAGGATGAACTGGGCGAAGATTGGGCCCTTCTTCACATTAAATTGCCGGGAGCCGGGATTGAACACCTGGGTACCGAGAATATCGGCCGGCAGCAGGTCCGGGGTGAACTGGATCCGCCGGAATGACGCATCGATGGTCGAGGCCAGGGTCTTGATTGCCAGGGTCTTGGCCAGGCCCGGAAGGCCTTCCAGGAGCACATGCCCATCGGCCAGCAGGCCCAGCAAAAGCCGCTCAATCATATAGCTTTGCCCCACAATCACACGGCTGCTGGCTTCCGTGATGCGGTCGACAAAGGCGCTTTCATTGTATATCTCCTGACTTAACGCCTCAATATCTGCGCTGGCATACATAGGGTGATTGTATTTTTAACGTCCTGCGAAAATAGAACCTATGAAGGAAATTCAACGATTCCGGGGAATCACCATAACGTCCAAACTCCGGGCCAAATTGACCCTTTGGTCGATTTTGTGCGGGATCTGGCTTTATTTACCGGCTACCACACAGGCACAAGCTCCGGATCCGGTCCAGTCCATTCAACAGCTGCGGGAAGGATACCTCGTTATCCGGATGCCTTCCTATCGCGCCAAAATAGACACTTTGCTGGCCATGGCTGAGCGCTCTTCTGATGCCAATCAACGTCTGAAGCTCGAAAACGCAGCACAGGAGGCAATGGCGGAGCGGGACGAACAATTTGAAGAATATCGCTACGCACTCGAAACACGCTATACCTTCTCCAAATGCGGCTATATCTACGATTACGAGTCCCATGACCTGCACCAGATGCCGCTGAAAAACCTGGATGGGACGCCCATGGCCACTGAAGGTGTCAAGCCTGAACAAATCTTTTTCCTGCATTTCGATCGCGGGGATGACAGCAAGGTGGAAGCGCTGGTGATCGTCAATCACCTGAGAAAACCGATCCCATCTCCGTTCCCGAATCAATTCAGCCTCGGCGGGTTGAATTATTTCTGGTCGGGATTGATGGGAAAGGATTTTGCATTGTGGCGGATTGAGAAGATGAATAAGCTGTTATTCAGGTACTGGGAAGAAATCAGAATGTAAGAGAGTAAGACAGTAACCCACATTTGTAGTTGACGGGCTTGCCCCGTCAATACTCCTGGTAGTCGAATCCCGTTTCATTGGCGTAGTTGACGGGCTTGCCCCGTCAATATCTGGCGTCGATTAGTTTACATCTACCAGGCGGCATCCTTCTTCAAATCCCAAATTCAATCCCGGTTCACCGTGTCAGGCAGGATCTTGCGGACGTTGACCGAGTCGGGTTTTTGCTTGAAGACCGGTTTATCGGGTTTGATGGGACGGTCAGGTTTGGGGATCGTGTCAAGTTTGGTATCGAGGGCGGAGACGAGAATAATAGAATCCACATGATGTTCCGCGAGAGTCAGCGCTTCTTCGAGGCATTTGGCGTGCTGATCTTGCTTCCACTTTTCGAGGCGAAGGGCTACACCGGTTTGAATCAGGTCTTCCTGGGTGACCGGTTTGGCACAATTGGCGAGCATGAAAAGTCCGAGGGTCAATATGTGCAGGGTGCTTATTTTCATTTGACCAACCGATTCATTTCCGTGAGCCGGATGTCCATGATGGAATCAAACGCAACACGATACATACTATCCTTCTGCACCCGGCAGATGGAGTCCAGTTGTGGCTGGATAGCTTGCAATTGCACCTGGAAAAGACTATCGATCGCTTTCCGGCTTTCGCGTGTAGGTTCAACCTTCCGGGTCGTGCAGGCGGACACGAAGACAATAGCTATGATAATCAGTACAATGGACCTCATGAGTCAAATTTCCGGCGGAGTTCAAACCTTTGTCCGAGGTAAACTTTTCGCACGAGTTCATCATTAGCCAGTTCTTCCGCTGTACCGGTGCGTAAGATCTTTCCTTCGAACATCAAGTACGCTCTGTCGGTGATGGAAAGGGTTTCCTGTACATTATGATCCGTGATCAGGATGCCGATATTTTTATTTTTCAATGTAGCCACGATCTGTTGAATATCTTCAACGGCAATCGGGTCGATCCCTGCAAAGGGCTCATCCAGTAAAATGAATTTCGGATCCGTGGCCAACGCGCGCGCGATTTCCGTTCGGCGACGCTCACCACCGGAAAGACTATCCCCCACATTATTCCGCACTTTCTCCAATCCGAATTCATCGATCAGGGATTCGAGGCGTTGCGCTTGTTCTTCCTTACTGAAATCGGTGAGTTCGAGTACGGCCCGGATATTATTTTCCACACTAAGTTTCCGGAAGACGGAGGCTTCCTGGGGTAAGTAGCCTACGCCCAACCGGGCACGCTTATACATCGGGAGATCTGTGATCTCTGTTTTATCCAGGTAGACTTCACCTTCAGTGGGCTGAATAAAACCGACCACCATGTAGAAGGTCGTGGTTTTACCTGCACCGTTCGGGCCCAATAAACCGACGATCTCACCCCTGGACACTTCAATCGAAACGTCATCCGCCACCTTTCGGCGGCCGTAATATTTTACCAGATTCTGTGTCCAGAGTCGCATACGCGCATGCCATGTTTTCCCGGTAGCAAACGTCCGGGGGTTTGGATTATTTCCAGGTCAAAGTAACATCTAATTCCCAACCCGCCCGCAAAGCATCCGGCGCAAAGATCTGTCGCACCTCCGGCGGTCGCCTTTTGGCATAGTCACCTGTATCCCATACGCCATTACGATTGAGGTCGGCGATGATCTCAATGGTATAGGTAGCCGGATTCAACCCAATGCGCTTCACCGTGGTGGCAGGTGTGTTCCTGATGATGAACTGATCCGCGATCTTGTCGCCATTTTTCAACAACACGACATGCTGGATGGTGCTGTCAAGACCCTGGATAGTCAAATTCATATCACCATACTGTTCCAGGTTTCCAACGGTCCATGAATATCGCAAAGTATCATTCGTTCGCTCCCAGATATCTGTCATTGCACCAGGCAGGATGATAAGACGATACTTTCCGTCCTGGCGCCAGTCAGCTTGTAGTGTAAACCCGTTTGATCTTGTGCTGTCCGGTTGAAACAAAAATTCAATCTCCCCCAATGTATCATACACCAGTTGAAACATAGAAGTGTCCCAATCGGACAACGGCACCGGCGCAGTGAATTCCATCTGTCCGGCAGGATGGATCTTTCCGCCACCTGAAGCCAGTCTCAGGGGTAAAGTCATAACGGAGGGTCCGGTGGCGGGGCGCACCGTCAGCGTATCCTGCCCGAGTATAACTTTTCCTGCATAATTTTCATCAGCGGAGTAATACAGGTGCAGGGTGTCTCCTTGCCATTGCGTGAATTCATCGTCAATGGCAGGCGAGAAAATCGGTCTTTGTTTGGGTTCGGGTCCGGACACGATCACTTTTACCCAGCCCGGATAAGGCTGAAGGACCTCCGTGACCACTGTCGCTTTTTCTTTTGGAAAAATGAGGATCTGATCCACCGTCACGATGGGTTCAGCGGTGATGAGCGGGTCTGTGTGCCAACCAATCCATTCGGACTCCTGGTCGAATAAAAAATTGAGGTTATCGTCCTTCAGCGTCACCACCTGGAATGAATCCACCGGCAGATTTTGAATACTCCATTTGCCATCCTTGTCCGTCTTGGCGATAAAGTCCGGTTTGCGTTTATACACCGCACTGTCTTCGCCAAATGGGTAAAGCATGACCCACATCCCACCGGCGGGCTTGAGCGTTGTAGCATCAATCACATGCCCGTTGATGCGATGAGAATCCAATACTGCTCCTGTAGAAAACACAAAAGCAAAATTGTCGAGCGTATTGCTCTCATTCAAATCCACAATCGCATTGCCAAAGTGAATGGAATACGTAGTTTCTTCCCGCAAACTATCCGGCAATTCGATCCGGATGGTTTTACCCTTCTGCTTGATCTCCGGATCCTCCGGCATCGGGGGCGATATGATCAGCTGCGTATACACATCCTTTAACACGATCCATTCATCAAAAACCAGAACGATCTCGCGATCCTGAAAACCGGTTTGTTGATTAGGGGTTGATTCTGCTTCGATCAACCGGGGAGGCGTTTCATCTTTTGGCCCGCCTGATGGGGACTGGGGCAATGCACAGGCGCCAAAAGCCGATACCACAAGGAGAATACCGGTAATGTCTGTCAAATGCTTGAATCCCACGGGCTCAAAGATATTGCTCCGGACTTATTGATAAACGGATGATAACGCTGCATCGTATCCCGAAGGTATTCTACATCCAGGTGGGTATAGATCTCGGTGGTCGTGATGGAAGCATGACCCAGCATTTCCTGCACCGCACGCAGGTCCGCTCCGCCTTCCACGAGGTGGGTCGCAAAGGCATGCCGCAGACTGTGGGGGGAGATGGTTTTACTTAAACCGGCCTGTTTGGCGGCATCCTTGATGATATTGAACACCATGACGCGGGTCAGGGCATTTCCCCGCCGGTTGAGAAATAATATATCCTGTGCGGCCGGTTGAATATTCATCATGCGCCGACGAACACCCTCTACATATAATTCGATGGCATGCAACGCCTGCTGACCAATGGGCACAAGTCGCTCCTTGTTGTTTTTTCCGATCACCCGGATCATTTGCACATCCTTATAGACATGACTCAACCGAAGCTGGATTAATTCCGTGACGCGCAAGCCACAGGCATACAGCGTTTCAATGATCGCGACATTGCGCGTCCCCTGCGGATGGCTGCGGTCGATAACATCAACCATCGCCCGGATCTCGTCATAACTCAATACTTCGGGTAAATACGGGGTGATCTTCGGTCCCTGGATCAATGCCGTCGGATCATCCTTGATCACGTCTTCGATCACCAGGAACTGAAAATACATCCGGATGCCTGATAACATCCGCGCCTGCGAGCGCACGCTGATCTCCACTTCATTCAAGGCCTGGAGAAATTGCTCAAGGTGCCGACCTTGCACCGCCTTGGGTGATTTGATACTTAAATCATCTGCACAGAATCGGGCAAGTCGCGTGACATCCCGTTGATAGGCTTCAATGCTATGAGGAGAAAGACCCTTCTCCAGCATCAGGTAAGCGATATATCCATTGATGGTGGAATCCCAATCCATGAAGCAGTAAACTAACGTGTCAGGAACGCAGATGACACCGATTAATTATATTGATAATTCACGCAGGTCTCACAGTTCACTCGAATGCTCAAGCCAAATTCAATCTGTGAACCCTGAGTTCACATCCATGTGCGTGATCTTTCATTCTGATTCACCCGATCTCAGGAAGCCACCTCCCGCATCATCTCTTCAATCAACGCGTCCGGACTGACTTCATATTTGAAGCCGACACGCAATGCCTGGAGTCCCGCCGTTCCCTGAAGATCCTGGAGTTCCAGGCGCTCGAGATTGTCATCGAGGTAGTCGATAGACTGCAGATACCGGATATACTGTAGGTATTCCTCCGCTTCCCAGTCCTGGCTATAGACGATCGCCAGTTTACAGGGTTGGGTCAGTCGATCAGATGTTCCCTTGATATATGCTTTATCGATTCGCTTTTTGAGGATCTCGTACCGGATATTGTATGCGCCATCCACATCGAATCGCTTCTCATCCATCCGGAACCGGATAGCCAGCGGGTTGCTGTGCACGAGGATCAATGAAGTGATATCGAGTTGCTGAGGCAAATCACCCTTGTAGGATTGATGCAGGTGCTCCACGCCACAGGTGATCAGGAGTTGCCACAACCGGAGATTCTTCAGGTGAAGCGGATGGTAAGTGTCCGATTGCACCAGGGATTGGCCGATATAGGCGTTATACTCCACCCCATCGGTTTTATATTTTTCAAAATAATGGGGAAACATAGTCTGCGCAAACGCCTGTTGCTGATCCACGTAATCAGAAATGCGCTCATTGATTATGGTCACTGAACGTTCATAGTCTTTTCGTTGCTTGTATACGACGCGCAATTCGGGATCGAGCGCTGATTTATATTTTTCCACGAGCGAGGCCAACGCGGGCTGCGTTTCGATAAAAGAAAAGACCGGGTCAAGTTCACGGGCAATGAAATCGAGGATCTTTACTTCGTCTCCCGCGTGAATGGCGTTATCAAGATTATGGCGGTATTCCTGCACACGGAAGATCAACTGCTGGTACACCGGAAACCTGAACTCATCCGCGGCATGGCGCAATACATCCGTGGCCATATCGAGTTGTTCCTTCAAGTCGGATTGGATAGAGGCGTTCCGGGCGTCGGATGATCCGCGGATATCAAACTGTCCATATAGCGGAAACACATCCTTGAAATTGATCGGATCGATCTCCTCTGGTTGGCGGTGATTGCGATGCTGGAATACTTTTTCGGCGGACCGGAAAAATTTCCAGGCCACCGTTGGATGGATGGTGGTAAACTTATCCTGGATGATCGCTTCCAGCTCGGTCTGGTGATTCTCAATGGATCTGCCTACGGCTACGGTAAACATCGGCAGGACGAATTTCAATTTATTCGCCACCATGGAGTTCAGCATACCCGTATCGGGTGAAGTCAGTTCGATCAGCGCAATGACCCGCTCATTATATTTCAATGGCGCGACTATAAAGCTTCCGACATTCTTTTCAAACATGCGTTGAATGAACGGGGAAGGCGCCCAGGCCATTTCCTTTACATTCGAGATCGCGAAGTAATCTTTTTGACGCAAAAGCAAATCGGCCGATTCATCACAAAAACATTCATTCATTTTCAGTTCGAATGCATCGCCCAGTAGCTTGCTGGGACGAACCGACCCATGTACTGCTTTTATCGTTCCGGCCGATTCATCAAACGCTTCAAAACCTAAATCAATGGCATCGACGCTCAGGTACTGGGACAGCTGAACCTGGAGCTGCATTAAAGTGTCTTCATCCTGCAGCGCGTTTCCTTTCAACAACAGGTTTCGCAATTCAGACAAGGCCTCATCTTCTGTCTGATCATAGAGGGACAGCAAGGCCAGGCCTTCGAATTCATAACTGCCGGGTGGGATCTTTTCATGCCAGAGATCGATATCATAGCTATGATCAATCAGTTGTTGAATATCAGCAGGCGTCAATTCCGGTGCATCGGGCTTCCGGCGGACCATTGAAAAATCACCGTTGATCATCACCCGGTAATGGCGGGTCTGGCCGGTTTCCTGGTCCGGGATATCGTAATAGATCGGACGCTTGAAATTCACTTGCTGCTTGTATACTACACCGATGATAAACGCGCAGGCCATCATATAGATATCCTTGTGCTCGAATCCACGAAGGGCCATCTGGAAACGATCACCGGCACGGTCGAGAATGTCCCTGAACCGTTGCGTGGTATTGAACAAAATCGGCTTGAAGGGCAAACTGGCGGCCTTGATCTCATTGGTGGCCAGGATATCGGGAAACATGGCAGATAGCAGGATCCGGATCTCGTCGCTGTATTGCTCGATCAAATCCAGGTCGGCGATGGGCTCCCGCAATATGGGGGCATGGGCTACGCTATCCAGCACGCTCCGGGCCTGGATCTGCTCCGCCTTTGAGCCTTGTGCGGCTTTATGCTCCCAAAACTCAAATACCCGGTTGAGGCTGAGTTTCACCTCAAAAGGCAATGGTGGGAAAATCTCGTCCTTTTTGTAGAGGTAGGTCAGGTTCTGGCTCATAGGCACACGACCGGATTCGACCGGCAGGATAAGGTAACAAAAAAGGAGCCAAAAGGATGCGGAAAGGGAATTGCAGGGAGGTGCCACTTGTTTCTTTTCCCGCAGATTCCGCTAAACTGATTTTAATCCAAATTTCTGGCTGCGCTGAAATTTGAATGGCGCAGATACCTCACCCGTTTTCTCTGTGTTGCCAATGAATAACCTGATCAAGCACTGCCCGCCTTGGCATCCCTGCCAAGGCATCATTGGATCAGATTCTCCTGGTCAGCTTTATCTGTTAGATTTTACTTCCGTATAAATAGCCTTCTTCCCACCACCTCGCCATCGTCTCCGGGTCGAAAATGAAACTGTTTTCCGTGAGCTCCTCCGGTGTATGAATCAGGCGGATCTTTGTCCCTGACCAGCGGGCTTCCGACAGGCTGATCTGGATATCATCCTGGGCGAGCTGGTGCTGCATGAAAAGGAATGTTCTCAGCATCAGCATAAATGCATTCCGGGCCGGCTTGACACCGCGCATCCGGTGGCGGGGCTGCAGGACGATCACATCGATCTCCGTTGCGCCGAGGTTGATGGCTTCCTGGATTGGAATTGGATTTCCAAAACCGGCGTCCGCATATTCACAATCATGACGTTTGGCCAGGCTCATGAAGGGTACCATATTGCACGAGATCCAGATCCAGTCACAAAACTCTTCATAGGTGCAGTCACGCGCATATTTGTACTCGATATGTTCATGCGTCAGATTGGATACCGTGACGACGACAAATTTTCCTGACGCGCGTAAAGCTTCGAACCGGTCGGGCGTAAATGTTTTATAGATCAGTTGTTTGAGCGCGCGACTTTCGCCCAGCGTTTTCCGTCCCTGGAGAAACTGGAGTAAAATGCGAAAGTGATTGAAGGATGCCTTAAACCCTTCCTCCGTTTTCCGGACTGTGAACGGACAATTGCTGAAAATATCATACTGCCCGCTCGTCGTATACGCATTCTTCAATGGTTCCCAGGCATTGACGGCGATCAGGGGCACCAATAAACTCCCGGTAGAGGAACCGATATACATATCCCAGTCCATGCCTTTTTCACGCACCAGGTACTCCACCAGGCCGCCGGCCCAGGCGCCTTTTGCACCACCTCCTGAAATGACCAGGGCTTTCATGCGCGTTAAGATATTACGGTTTGGGAACGATCGGGCCTTTGAAATTATCAGAGGACGATTTGATGTCCGTCACATACTGGGTCTTCAGGGTTTCATAAAAAGATGGCTTTCCGTACCAGCCCGAAATGAGATACGCGACCAGCGCGGAGAGCATCAGGTAGAAAATGATGTGATGGCTGTTGGTCATTTCAATCACGAGGATGGATGAAGTGAATGGACTACGGGTGATCCCAGTCAGACAACCTGTCATGCCGCAAAGGATCAGGAGATTGGTGCCGGATGCCGGTATTTCCATCAGCCCGGCGATCAGCGAACCAATGCATGCGCCCAGGCTCAATGTCGGGGCAAAGATCCCGCCCGCAGCGCCGGTCGAAAACGAAAAGACAGGGCCGATAAACCGCAATACCGGTACATACCAATCCACATGTTTGTCGTCGGTAAACAATGTGGCCACCATGATCTCTTTTCCGGAACCATACACGCGCTGGTCAATAAAGTATCCGATCAATGCCATCAATAATCCGCAACCGAGAATAAACAAGACATGATGTCCGAACCTGAATTTTTTCCTGAACTGGAACAAGCGTAGGATCAACCTGCCCGAGGCGCTTCCGGTCAATCCACTGACGAGGGCCACGACGATGGCCCAGAGTGAAATCCATTTGGGAAGTCCTGAGAGTAACGGATCTCCGAGATAGAGATATGGACCAAAGAAATTAAGTGCCGTCAATCCCGCGATGATCACACCGACCAGCAATGCAGATTTAAAATAATTAAAATGGATCTTGGTCAGCTCCTCAATCGCAAAGACGATTCCGCCCAATGGGGTATTAAAAGCTGCGGCCAGTCCGGATGCGGCGCCGGTGACCAACATGCTGCGGCGTGATATACGCGGATACCAGGCTGGCAACTTGTCATTAATGACTTTGTAGATGGAGGCGGAGATCTGGATAGTCGGGCCCTCTCGTCCGACAGCGCCGCCGCCAAACAGAATGGTCAGGCTGGACAAGATCTTGACGATGATGATACGCAGGCTCAATAATTTCCGGACGCGCCATTGATCGCGGGGATTAGATAATTCAATCGCTGCGCTCACCTGTGGAATACCGCTCCCACGCGCATAGGGCGCCCATTTGACCACCATCCACCAGGCCAGCAGGAATGCTGTCGGAGCAATCGCAAAAATCAGCCATGGTCTTTCTGCATAAATGCCCTGTGCACCGTGTTCTACCCATTCAAAGAGTTTGGCATAAATCACAGCGACAAGACCGGTAAGCAATGCCCCCACCCAAAAGGGGATCGCATGGACGAAACCGGTTTTTAGTTTGCTGTTATCCACCGCTTCGATTTGGCGGCGAACCGTGCGAAGGATAGTTTGGACTAATGGGATGAACTTTCTGATGTAACGAAAGGCCATGTGGGCAATTTAACATTATTCGACTGGAATCGATATATGCGGTCTGGAGAGAGGTGTTCGGTATTCGGTGTTCGGTGTTCGGTGTTCGGTGTTCGGTGTTCGGTGTTCGGTGTTCGGTGTTCGGTGTTCGGTGTTCGGTGTTCGGTGTTCGGTGTTCGGTGTTCGGTGTTCTTAATAAAAAAATATTTCATCTATCCATGAGTTTATAATAATTCAAAAAAATTCATTTTGAACTTGCCGCGTTAGCGGCAACTGCTCGGTAGCATCGTGCGCCACGATGCGAAACAGGGCTGTAGGCCCTGGTCGGTTGGGGTTTGGATTGATCTGTGTGATTCGAATGGCGGCATGTACAATCCCACAAGGACAAATATCAGCTCTGCTTCTGGCTGACAAAGTACATGGCCATCATCCCTTTTCCTTTGACATCAACCATGCCACGAGGTTCAAATTGCAGATCCGGATCATTCCGGACGATCTTATAGGTGGCTTCAGAGATATTCACCCTGCCCGGTTCGCTCGCGGTCTCCATCCGGCTGGCGATATTGACGGTGTCACCCCAGATATCGTATTGGAATTTTTTGACGCCGACGATTCCCGCGACAACCGGACCGGTGTGCAAGCCAACGCGCATGGCAAAGGCGGGCAGATTAATCTGTTCACGCTCCATTCTGCGCGACTCGATAAACGCTTGCATGCCCATAGCGGCCATGATCGCGTCCTTAACGGTTGATTTGCTGTTTTCTGGAAGCGAGGCTGCGGCCATATACGCGTCACCAATCGTCTTGATCTTTTCCAATCCAAACCGCGTGATGATCTCATCAAATGCTTTGAAGCACACATTGATCTCCTTCACCAGGTCAGCTGCGTTCATTTCGGAGGAAATAGTTGTAAACCCTTTGAAATCTGAAAATAAAATGGTCGCCTCGTCGAAATGCTGTGCGTCTGCATATCCTTTGGCCTTTAATTCATCGGCAACCGAAGCCGGTAGAATATTCAGCAGCAAACCTTCCGATACATCTTTCTCCTTTTGAATGGCTGCTTTTGATTTTCGCACATAATGCAAGCGGCTCCACAAACCGATCGCCAGGATGACGACACCAATCCCGCCAAACAAATACCGGTTCCGCGTATTCGTGATCTGTTCATTCTTCAGCGTCGCATCCAGGTTGTCGATCTCCAGTTGCTGGATCTGCCGGGCCTTTTTTTCCGACTCGTACTTTTCCATCATTTCGGTGACGGCTTTGACGCGCTCATCGTCCAGATATCTTGCATTTATTGAAACGAAATCTGTTAAAAACTGATATGCGTTCTTGAAATCTTGCCTATCAGCATAAAGTTCAGCGCGAGTTCGTTGCACCTGACCCATTTTCTCAAGGTTATTGACTGTATCCGCAAGCGCATATGCCGAGTCCAGTAGCACAACAGCTCGGGGGAATCGGCCTCGTTCTTTCTCAAGGCTTGCCAGATTGACCAATAGCGATAAGAGATTATCGGTTTCCTGAAACTGTTGAGCTTGAATAGCTCCTTCATTCAGAAAATAAAAGGCGCTATCCAAATCATTCATATAGCCTTTCAGGCTGCCGAGATTATTTAAGGCGATTTGAATGTACTTTCGATCACCATCCTTTTTCGCTTCAGCATACGTACGGTGAAACAAAGTATTAGCTGAATCCAGGTTTTGACGATAAACCTGGGCAATGGCCATGTTTGTAATCATCGCAAACCAATATTCCCTATCCTCCCATTTTGGATTCCATGCAGGAATGGCGACCCGACTTACTGAATCCAATCTATCCAACTCACCCAGGGAGAGATATACGTTCATGAGGTTATTGAACACTCCCATAAGTACAAGGCTGTCACATGGCGTCTTAAAGACTTTGTTAGCCCAATACAATACATTCAATGCCGAGTCAGATCTACCTGTATTGTCAAGGTGAGTGGCCTGAAGAGACCTGAGCATGACTTGCCGGCATAGGTCACCTTCACGCAGGGCAACTTGAAAGGCCGAATCTGCAAGAATGGATTTAGTCTGTGAATCCATTCGCTGATCTTCCCGAATAATCTGCGCAATACTGTCCACCCAGTACATAGCAGCGTTACCAATCGGCTGCGCCAAAGCATCCTGGACTACACAACACAAGGAAATAATGACCAGGTATGCCTTTCGACATCCAATCATCAGAAATGATAAAGGCAGTAGGCTCAGCAATGCGAATCCAATTATTACACAACGTTGGTGTCAACCTGGAAAATCAGGATTTTTCCTCAGGGTGTTTTGCCCTTTGTAAACGTCCAGGTGCCTGTATCCCGATTATTCGCATCTACCTGGAAACTGATTGACCATTGGCTATTACTGCCATCAGTTGAGCCCACATCTACCGTCCAATAGGTTGTATCGCCCGATGGATTGGTACCCGCAACCACGTTGATGTCCAGCGTTTCTGAATTGGTACCGTCTATGGAAATACCTGATCCGGACAGTGCTGAGTTAGTGACTGTAAAGGCCATCACGGTTTGTGAAACCCAGCCACCAAGTTGAATGGTGACACGGCTATCCGGAGATCCGGTAGAAGTCACATCCGGTGGCGGATAAATGGGGGTCTTATTCAATGCATCATACTGTGCCTGGGTGAGGGAACGAAGATTTGAGAATGCCATTGTAGTTGATTTTAAGGTGAGGAGAATATGCAGATGGTCAAGTTAAGCAATTTTCTCCTCAAGGAACAGCTGGATCTGTCTGGCGATCTCAACAGGTGATGTCCAACTTGAGAAATCTGCCTCCGGCATTGCCTTTCGATTCGCCTCCGTATCAATCGTTCCGGGTGTGATGAGATTTGCCCTGATTTCAGGATGACCGGAGGCATTGATCATATCGGTCACTTGTGCAACCATCAATTTCGACAGGGCATACGCTACCATTTGCTTTGCTGATCCGGGATTCGCCGCAGCCTTTGCACCGATGAGGACGAAACGGCCTGAATTTCGTTTTTGAAAATGCGGCCACAACGCGCGAACTACATGAAATGCCGATTTGAAATTCATCGCGATCATCCGATCCAGTTGTTCACTGTCAGTTTCTTCCATAGTGCCTGCTTCAAATCCACCGGCAAGCAAGACGGCCGCGTCCAGTGCAGGATATTTGGCCAACACTTCGGAAATAAAATCCTTTACCTCTTGCTCAACCGAAAGATCAATAGGCTGGCTATAGGTCACAAGCGATTTCAACTCATCCAGCAATGGTTTTGTACGCGTTGTGGCAAGCACCGTAAAACCCGCTTCGCCCAAATGCCTGACCACTACCCGCCCCAAATGACCCGACGCGCCGGTCACTAAAACCGTTTTCATCCCTTTTTCTTTTTTCCTTTTTCCGAACCGGCTAACGCGATGACTTCAAGCACTTTTAACAACATGCCCACTGACCATGCCTGGTGAAAACATCCCCGTCCGGGGCCCGGATTCTCGCCATCAAAAATTTCCGAGATCATGTGTATGCCATCCCTTTGATAAAAATGATCTACCAACGGCTGCATCGCATGCCAGACCCTTTTCTTCGCTTTCGACGAATACTTGTGGTGCCGGAGAAAAGCCAACCAATACTCGCCGATCAAAAAAGGCCACACCGTACCCTGATGATAAGCGTGGTCGCGCGTCCATTGGTTCCCCCCGTATACAGGCTTAAAGTCTGGATGATCGGGATCAAGCGTGCGCAGGCCAAATGACGTGACCAGTTTTTCTTCCATCAGTTCCAGGATCCGTTTTTCCTCATTTTTTCCCAACAGAGGAAACGGAAGACTCATCGCGTAGATCTGGTTGGGCCGAAACGAAACATCATAGTGTTTGCCTGGAATGACCACGTCGCATAAATACTCCCCATTAAAAAACTGTTCCCGGAAATGATAAGTCAATTTCTCAATCCACCCCTCTACGTCAATACCGGGCTGATCCATGCGCTCACCCAATGCGCGATAAATACACAGCGCATTATACCACAAGGCATTGATCTCCACAGCGCAACCATACCGCGGTGTCACAATGTGATCGCCTACTTTGGCATCCATCCAGGTGAGCTGTGTTGTTTCATCTCCACCATAGAGCAGCCCTTCATCCGTAACATGAATATCAAACCGGGTTCCGTTGAAATGCCACTCCAGGATGTCCGTCATGGCCGGATACACTTCACGGATCAACTTGTCATCGCCAAACTTTACATAGTATTCATGCAAGACGATGAATAGCCAAAGTGTAGCGTCAATTGTATTGTACTCCGGTTTGTCGCCGTGATCGGGAAAACGATTGGGCAGCATGCCCTGGTCCAGGTAGCTTACAAAGGTGCGAATGATCGATCCCGCCAATTCCTTTTTCCCCTGCGCGATCACCAGCCCCCGCATCGCGATCATTGTATCCCGGCCCCAATCGGTAAACCAGGGATAACCGGCCAGAATGGTGCATCCGCCTGTCGACTCACGCTGCACGACAAACTGCTGCCCAGCGCTGACCAGGTCCTCCAGCATGGTTTTGATCGTCTTCTTTTTCCCGAGATCCTGTTGGATCAATCCATCCCGGATCGCCTTGATCTCCTTCTGTTTTACCGCAGCCTCAAGTGATCGAGTGGTTCCCTTGTACACCAGGTCCAGATCTGACTCCGCAAAAGATGGATCAGTTGAAAACGTGAGTCTGACCATTTCTCCGGGCGCAAGATTGACGGCCATGTATCCGGGACTCAGCGTGTCTTCCCGGTCATCCAGCCCGCGATAGGTCTCTTTGGCATATTCATAATTCCTGAACCAGTATCGCTCTTCCCGGTAACTGCCTTTTGAAAAAGAAAAATAACAGGGTGCAGCGTCACGGTGTGCCGTTATCATCCCATGACTGTCATTGATCCATTGGATTGAAAACGGATAGTGTGACAACTCCCGCATCAAATGATGATCCTCCCTGTAGACGAAGAAGGGGCGCAACTGCATTGAAAACAATTCTTCGCCATCATTTTGATATTCAAGGACCGTCGCATTCACAAGTTGTGGCATCCAGACCGTTTTCCGGATCCGAACATTTTCTGCTTCGTAGTGAAATACTGGAAACGGTTTCGGTGAAAATGATTTGAGATACACATAACCTTGCGGATGTACGACACCGGGAAATGCATTGGATGACAAGTTGATCCCGCGTCCATCGTCGAGGATGATCGTCTCTTCAACCTTGGATACGAGGGCGATCCGGTGCGTGGGCGGATGGAACGATGCCATGAGTAGCGCATGATACCGCCGGGTGTGCGCACCTGCCAGTGTGGACGATGCATAGCCGCCAATGCCATTGGTCACCAGCCACTCCCTGGAGATCAACTCCTCAAAATCCGGGTCCCTGAATTTCATCGGATTTGAATGATTTTGAGGATAAAAGTAACCGTTGAATCCGTATGTCAGATGTCAGATGCCAGATGCTAGATACTAGATGCCAGATGCTAGATGCTAGATGCTAGATGCCAGATGCTAGATGCCAGATTTCAGATGCTTAAATGGTAGATGTAACTTTACGATCAGATAGTTTTAAGTATCTACTTTTACCAATCCCAAATACCAAATCTTAACTCACTACTCACCACTCACCACTCACTACTCACTACTCACTACTCACTAATCACCACTCACTACCGGATCCTGACAAATGAATCTTCCGAAACCAGACGCCTTCAACAATCTGACCGCTATCATCACCGGCAGCAGTCGGGGCATCGGGCTGGCGATTGCCAAAAAGCTGGCCGCCCTGGGCGTCCGCGTCGTGATTGCCGCGAAAACCACCGAACCCCATCCCCGGCTTGAGGGGACCATCTACACGGCTGCGCAGGAAATCAAAGACGCTGGAGGCGTGGCATTACCCCTGGCGCTTGACCTGCGTGATGAGGACCAGATCCGGGCTGTGGTCGATCAAACCATTGCGGAATTTGGTGCTTTGGATATCCTGGTCAATAATGCCAGTGCCATATTCCTGGCCACCGTAGAACACACACCGTCCAAGCGCTATGATCTGATGCACCAGATCAATGTACGCGGCACCTACCTGATGTCCCAGGCTTGCATTCCGCATTTAAAAAAATCATCCCATGCCCATATCCTCAACCTTTCTCCACCACCCGATCTCAAGGCAAAGTGGTTTGAACCGCATACAGCCTACACGATCAGCAAGTATGGCATGAGCATGGTGGCGCTCGGGCTTTCGGCCGAATTAAAGGATGCAGGCATTGGCGTCAATGCATTGTGGCCCCGGACGATTATTGCGACGGCCGCGGTGAAAAATCTGCTTGGCGGAGACGAAATGATCCGGCGGTCGCGGTGGCCATCCGTTGTTGCTGACGCTGCCGCTATCATCCTTGCCCGTGAACCAAAATCAACGACAGGCAATTTCTATATTGACGAGGACGTTCTGCGCTCAGCCGGTATCGATGATTTTTCGGTATACGCGGTCGATCCCACCGTTGAACTCGTGACCGATCTATTTATCGAACCATGAAAAAGGAAAAGAAGGACAAGGACTTTATCAAATCACCCTATTTCGAGGGTGGCCGGTCCGCCATTGAGGCCTTTGTCAAAAAAGAACTTCGCTATCCTAAAGCAGCGCTGGAGGCTAAGGTGGAGGGAACTGTCAGTATTCGCTATACCGTTGATTATAAAGGACGGGTCACTGATGCCAAGGTGATATCCGGTATCGGGCATGGGTGCGATGAAGAGGCGCTGCGCATTGTGAAGGCCATGACGTTCAGGGTACCGGAAGACGGCAAGATCAAATCGAAGTATAGCCGGAAACTTCATATCCATTTTCGCTTGCCCGGCTCCGGCGCAAAACTTCCGGCTACAAAAAAATTACCTGCTGCAGGTCAGATGCAAATCCA
>AERA01015545.1_pt1 | contig 46511 bp, 32 predicted proteins | sample 267968 | NCBI WGS metagenome assembly AERA01 (sample SAMN02954363, study PRJNA61401) | activated sludge metagenome | biome: terrestrial; feature: wastewater treatment plant; material: activated biomass; isolation source: activated biomass of an industrial wastewater treatment plant | reverse complement strand
GAAGTCATTCATGACCAGGACACCCATGGCGCCATCTGGATCTATTGTGAGGCGCCGGATTATCATCATGTCGGTGATGAGGACGAAGGATTCACTTGCGTCGATGATGTTGCACGGGCGTTGATCGTATACAGTCGGTATGCCAAAAGTCATCCTGAACCTGATATTCTTGAAAAAATCAAACGGCTCACTTCGTTCTTGCAGCATATGCAGGCGGAGAATGGTTACTTCTACAATTTCATGTTTCCGGATGGCGCAATCAATACGACGCATATCAATAGCGAAGCCAAACCCGCGTGGTGGACGTGGCGCGCATTCTGGGGGTTGATTGAAATGCATCATGTGGCGGATCCGAGCCTGGATGCTTTGAAAACGGAAACCAAACCGGTCCTCGATGCCATCATCCCACTGGTGGCTGAATTTTGTGCTGATCCGGCTAACACCGTGATCCACGGTGTTTCGATACCGAAATGTTTCAGCGGCACGATGGGATCGGATCAGCTTGGTGATATCCTTTATGGCCTGGTCCGATACCAGCAACTTTATCCCACCGATTCGGTCCGATTGCTCATTGAGCGATATGGCAACCTGTTGCTTGCCTCGCAGGAAGGTGATTCAACTACTATTCCATTCGGCGCGTTTCTCAGTTGGCAGAACATCTGGCACGCGTGGGGCAATCGCCAGGCCCATGCCCTGCTGGCTGCGGGGACCTTACTGGATTCAAAAATATTCATTGACGCGGGGCTGCAGGAAGTCCGTCATTTCTACAGTTACCTTATTCAACAAAATCAACTCTCCGAATTTCGTCTCCGTCTTGAGGATTCGATACCTGTCTTGTATGAAGAGAAAAAATTTCCCCAGATCGCTTATGGACTTGAACCGATGATCATGGCTGCACTGGAAGGGTACAGGGCGACAGGTGATCACTTCTATGTCGAACAGGGTGTGACACTGTCAAAATGGTTTTTTGGCGAAAACCATGCTCAACTTCCGATGTATGACCAGGAATCCGGAAGAGGTTATGATGGCATCGTCTCTTCCAATGTCATGAACCGTAATGCGGGCGCCGAGTCTACCATTGAAGCGCTCATGGCCATCCAGGCCATTGAATCTGTACCCGAAGCGCAAATCCTTTTGAAGAAGTATCTTGTTCAACCCCATTCTGAATAACGTTGTATGGCTTCCATCCGATTTGATCATGTGCATAAACGTTTTGGCCACAACAACGTCATTCGTGACGCCAACCTGGATATCCGGGACAAAGAATTTCTTGTGCTGGTCGGACCTTCCGGATGCGGAAAATCGACCTTACTGCGCATGATTGCCGGGCTGGAAGAGATCTCGGAAGGTACCTTGTATATCGATGACAAACCTGTAAACCACGTACCGCCCAAAGACCGGGACATCGCGATCGTATTTCAAAACTATGCGTTGTACCCCCACATGACGGCCTATGACAACCTCGCCTTTGGCTTAAAGATCCGTGGCCTCAACAAAAAAGTGATCCGCGAAAAAGTGGAAGAAGCCGCTGACATTCTCGAGATCCGCGACCTGCTGGATCGAAAACCCAAGGCCATGTCCGGCGGTCAGCGCCAACGTGTCGCCATTGGTCGGGCTATGGTGCGTCATCCCAAAGTATTCCTTTTCGATGAACCATTGAGCAATCTGGATGCGAAACTCCGTGGGCAAATGCGACTTGAAATCGCAAAACTGCACCGCAAACTGAATACCACGGTAGTGTATGTGACACACGACCAGGTTGAAGCCATGACGCTGGGTGAACGGATTGCGGTGATGCTGGAAGGCGAAATATTACAATTGGATACACCGCAAAATGTATATCACCATCCGGCCAACCAATTCGTCGCAGGGTTTATTGGTTCACCGCCAATGAATTTTCTACGCGGAGCACTACAATCGGGACCGGACGGCATTTATTTCATTGATGAAACCCATTCATTCAAAACACCGGCATTACATCGACACGCATTGGATTTGCTGGCAGGTGAATCGCTCACCATGGGCGTCCGGCCGGAAAGTATTTCCATACAACCAGCCCCAGGATCGACTTCCCAGACATCATGCCAGGTCATTGTCCTGTTGGTCGAGCGATTGGGGCATGAAGGCTATGCCATATGTCAATTGGGGGATCAAACGCTGACGATTCGCGTGCATCTTCAATCGGGTATCGAACCCGGCGATGCTGTGACCATTTATATGGATACCGGCAAGATGTATTTTTTCGATCCGCACAGCGGGAAAACACTGTAGGCTCTATACCCCGCGGGAAAGGTGATCAAGAACGCCGGTGATCGACATTGTGGCGCCGCAAATCACTTCATCGGAAGCGCCATAATATATCGTAATGGTATCCTCATCGACAAGATGACCATTTGTAAAGACTACATTCCCGAAGAAGCCCCGCTTTTCATAATCGGTTTCCGGCTCCATTAACGGGGACACTGATCGCGCAATGACCCGGGACGGATCCTGAATATCCATCAGGAATGCACCGAGGCAATACCGGTGATGTTCATCCGCGCCATGATAGATCTCCAGCCAGCCCGCGTCTGTGCGAATCGGCGCCGCGCCCGCGCCCACCCGAACACTGTCCCACATCCCCTCCCGCGTTCGCAAAATGCACTGATGTCCTCCCCAATGGAGCAAATCCGGCGAATCGGCAATCCAGATAAAATTGCCACCCGGTCCATGACCGGAAGGTCGATGCAAACAATAATAGCTGCCATTAATCTTTTCTTCAAACAGCGCGCAATCCTTATTTGTCGGCGGCAGGATCATGCCTTGTCGATTAAACGTTTTCCAGTCTGACGTTTGCATCAAACCGACGCCAACCCCATTCTCTGAAACCTGCGTATACGTGAGGTGATAAATGCCATCGATCAAACTCACCCGACAATCTTCAATGCCAAATGTCTCCAAAACGCCTTGCCCCATTATGGTTCCCGGGATATCGTCCGGTTCGTAAAAGGTAACGCCATCATCACTGCACATCAAACGCAGGTGAGAGTACGTCGACAGATACGTATGCCCATTATATCCGACAAGCCTGGGATCGCTCAATCGCAGGTTCGGGTCCTTCTGGTCAAACTCGATGATCTGCATATGGCCATCCCGGTGCATGACCGGAAAAGAGACTTTGCCGGTTATTTGTTGCGGGCGCTCCGCCACTCTGACCAGCAGCCATATTTTATCCCTGAACCTAAAAGCGCCGGGATTGAGTACGCATTCCACCACCCATCCGGATTGGCTGGGCGGCAAATCATGCGTTGTCAATATGGGATTGGATGTAAATCGGGTCACCATGATCATTCCGGCATGGTTGTCACGTCAATCTTAAAAAAGGCGAAAGCGCTGTTCCCAGCCACCTTTCTTTCACAAAACCAGGAAATGTCTTTAAACCGGTTTTGATTTGCTCCAGGAGAATCGACTGCCATTCCCGCTGCAGCGCTTTCGCCATGCTCGTCAACTTATTGTCGGGTGAATTGCAATGAGCCCAGGCTCTTGCCATTCATCACAAAATTCAATGTATACAACCCGGGCGTGTACTTCGAAGCCTGCAGCTTGAATTGTCCGGTCGCAACTTCCGTAGCTGACAACCGGATCGCATCGATCTGCCGTCCTTGCACATCAAATACGCGCAGCAATAACGGATCAGCATCCAGATGATGCTCAATCGTCATTTCATCCTGCACAGGGTTCGGATACACGCGATCTACATACTTGCCAATGATCGGCTCATCGATCGAAGTGGCCAATGTACCATCTGCAAAAAGTTTCGCAACTTCTTCATCCGTCAATGCCCTGTTATAGATCTTCACATTGTCCAGCGCACCGATAAAAAACTGACCGCCTTCGATCGGGTTATTGCCAAAGCCCAGTTTTCGATTCGTGCTGTTGAGGATGCCATTGACCGGTTTTGTATTCGCCAGTACACCATCCTTGTAGATCAAGTCATTCGTGCCATCGTGAATAAAGGTGACATATGACCACAGTCCAATAACCAGTTCGTTACCATCACCGGCATCCATGTCGGAAATGAAATTGGGGAACTGCTGATTCTTGCTGTTCGTTGTCCAGACGATCTTGCGGTGCTGCGGTAACGAGATCTTGCAGCGCTGATCCCAATGACCAAAATCGAGGACATAGGATTCCGCATCCGCCGTATTGATATCATCCACACGGATCCAGAAACTGATGGTCGTGTAATCCGAAAGCAACTGAACCGCATTATTAGCCAGAACAGAATCCTGGTCGCCATCAAACTTGATCGCTTGCCCACCATGCGCATGTCCGGCATCTTCAAATACAGGATTGCCGGCAATGACTCCATGGTTGGCATACGGCGTCGCATCATTCGCGTTTCCATCAAACGGGTAATGCGCCACCAGGCCCGGCTCGCCAGTATCAAGTGGTTCGGTAGTCTCCAGTGTCAATTCCGACAGGCCGGAACGATTTCCAGCAAGGTCAAAAGCGGCGACCTCAAAGCTGTATGCTGTTTCCGGTTCCAGTCCGGTAACGAGAATTGACAATTGATTACCCGGCAAGGAATCATAATACACGCCGTCCACCCAAACGATATAGCCGGCTACTTGTGTGTCATCTGTTGATGCATCCCAGCTCAACAATACCGAATTAAAACTGGCCTGACCAGACAAATTACCAGGATCAGACGGAGGTGTTGTATCCGGTGTTTCATCCGGCCCTGTCGTCACCTTGAGGGAAGTCGGCAAGGATTCATTACCGGCGGCATCCACTGCAGTAACACCAAACGTGAATTCCGTTAATGGTGTCATTTGCGCAAAATAACTTCCTGTCTCTGCAGTAGTGGCCGCAAGATTTCCATCCACATATACATTGTATGCTGCTACCCCTTCATTATCCATCGCGGGCAACCAGGTGAGATCCACATTGTTGAATGTCACCGCTGCAGTCAGATTCTGCGGCGCGCAAGGCGCTTCTTCATCGCCACCGGCAGGCGGCTGTGATTGTTGCGCATACAGGTCTGCAATAGCTCCATCATCCAGCGCCATACTATAGACCTGCACCTCATCGATCTGGCCATCAAACCAACTGCCTCCATCCACCGGATTATAACCGATACCTAATGGATGCACCGTATTATCCAGATCACCGACAACATCCTTGGTAGCAACTTGTGCCCCATTGAAATAAATGCGATCCTGCAATCCGTCGTGGACCATCACGACATGGGTCCAGGTACCGATCTGCAATTCATTGCCATCGCCGGAATCCATATCAGAGATACCGTTTGTATGGTTGGTCGTCCAAACCGGTTTGCCGTGAGGTGGCAAGGAAATCTTCCACCGCTCCTGCCAGCCGCCAAAGGACAACAGGAATGCTTCGCCATTACCCGGCAGCGTCCGTGGATTGACCCAGAAACTGACAGTGGTCGTGGGGGAATTCAATTGTTTTGAATTCGCGGCGGTTACCTCTTCAGCGCCCTGGAAATCAGCGGATTGATTTGCCCTTCCAAAACGATCTCTGCCCAGACGTGCCGGAGATGCATGATTGTTGTACACCGTTTCGTCGCGACTGTTGCCACTGAATGTATAATTGGCTACCAGATCACCTGCGACTGCGGGTTCTGCGCTTTGATCCGCATACAAGGTGGCTACCTCTCCAGCAGACAGCGCAACATCATAGATCTGCACGTCATCAATCGCACCATCAAAGAAGCTGCCCATATCGATCGGATCATACCCGATGCCCAAAGGGTATTTGGTTTTGTCTAATGCACCGGCCACATCTTTGGCATTGACTTCGGCGCCGTTGAAATAGATGATGTCTTTGGCGCCGTCATGCACCATCACCACATGCGTCCATTGATTCAGTTCCAATGGCGTGCCTGAATCCATATCACTACAACATGCACCGCCTGAATGTGTGGTGAATACCGGTTTGCCATGACCAGGCAGGGATATCTTCCAACGCTCCTGCCAGCCACCATTTGACAGCAAATACGCCTCACCGCTTCCTGGGAAACTGAGGGGATAAACCCAGAAACTGATGGTCGTGAAATCCGACTGAAGCGCTACCGAATTAGGTGCAGTGGCCGCGCCACGCAAGGCATTTGAACCCCACGCAAAACGATTGGCGACCGCTGATGAGCCGTCATACAAGGTTGCTGTATTGCCGAATTGCGTGCCATCATCTCCATTGCCATTCAGGCTATAAGATGCCACGAGATTAGCAGGCACACCCGGAAAGGCAGCCTGTGCAGCATAAAGATCTGCTACCTCTGTATCCGAAAGGGCATAATTGTAGATCTCCACTTCATCCAGCGCGCCATCAAACCATCCACCGCCATCAATCGGGTTGTATCCAATGCCAAGCGGATAGTTGGTCGGATCGAGGCTTCCGGCAACATCTTTGGAATTCACCAGGGCACCATCGAAATAGATCAGATCCTTTGCGCCATCATGCACCATGACGACGTGCGTCCAAACGCCAATTGTCAATGGTGTTCCGGAATCCATATCGCTGCAGCACGCGCCATTGGAGTGCGTGGTAAACACCGGTTTGCCGTGATCCGGCATGGAAATTTTCCAGCGCTCCTGCCAGCCGCCATGAGAGAGAATGTAGACTTCTCCACTGCCTGGAAAACTGTTGGCCTTGATCCAGAAACTGATGGTGGTGAAATCAGAATTTAATTGGGCACTGTTCGGTGCGGTAACTTCAGTGGAGTTTCCATTGCAGACCAATGCACTATTTCCATAACCAAACCGGTCTGTTCCATAGGAGGCATTCGCATTCCGTGTGTGATTGCCGAATTCACTACCATCAAAACCGGAACCATTGAATGCATAACCGGCCACACGGCCTGGCGCCAGGATCGGGGCCTGGCTTTGTTCGCTGTACATGAGCTCAATATCCGGACCACTCAGCGCGACATCAAAGATCATTACATCGTCGATCGCCCCATTGAAAAAATTGGCGTTGTCAATCGGGTCATACCCGATACCAAGTGCATAGGCGGTGGCATCGAGGTCGCCAGCTACATCTTTGGCATTGACTTGCATGCCATTGAAATAAATGATGTCCTGCACGCCATCATGCACCATGACGACATGTGTCCACACCCCGAGTGTGAGCGGTGTGCCGGAATCCATATCACTGCAGCACGCCCCATTGGAATGCGTGGTGAAAACCGGTTTGCCATGTGGCGGCAACGAGATCTTCCAGCGCTCCTGCCAGCCGCCATTGGACAACAGGTAGACTTCACCTTGCCCCGGAAACTCCGTAGGATTGATCCAGAAGCTGATGGTCGCCCGGGCTGAATTCAAATGATCGGGATTGGGTGCGTTGACACCGCTTTGCTTACCGTCAAAGTGCATGGCACTGTTGGCCCAACCAAAGCGATCTGCGGTCAGGTGTGCGCCATGGACGGCACCGTGATTCGCGAAGACAGAACCGTCTTTCGCGTCGCCCGAAAAATCATACGAAGCCACGGGATCTTGCGCATTGGCGACAGATACCCACAGCAAGCCGATGATCAGGCTCCATAGAGATGGTAAATAATGTTTCATATCATTCAATTTGTATGCGTTAATTAGTTTTTACAGCTGTTGTTTGACGCTCTTTGTATTTCCTGACATTCTTGTCACTGCACTATGATTTGTTTCACTTGTCGTGAACCTCCGTTGTCAATAATCAAAAAATAGAATCCGGGATGAATGGTCTTCAGATTCCACTGATAAATCGACATATCGCCCGCATAGGCTTCAGCTACTATTTTACCTTCTATATCCATCAGGATCAATCGGCCCAACCCAAATAATGAGCGAATAGTCATTATTTGGTCTACAGGATTTGGAAACACGGTGAGATCTGATCCATCCAATTTGACTTCGTGCAGATCGGACGAGGTTTCCAATTCATACACAGACCGCACGATCTCCGGACTGAGTGCACCGTGCCACAATTTCACGTCATCAATGACACCGTTCAGGTTGTATGTCGTTTCCCCTGGGAGCATCTGGCCCATCAGGAATGGCGAAGTTGTCGTGCGGATCATTCCGGCCAGGAATTTGTATCTCTCCAGTTGACCATTGATATGTAAAGTCATCAGGCCATCCCCAAACGTGACCACGACATGATAAAAGCTGTCCTGCACCAGTGGTGTGATCGCGTCCAGGTCTGCAATGGTGGAGGTGCTATTGATCGTCCACCGCAGTTTGCGATCAGGGGTGATCGAAACTTTCCATCGGTTTTGCCAACTTCCATGCGAAACAATGAATGATTCCCGATCCGGTAGTTCGCGGGCCTGGAACCAGAACGCCACGGATATCGCATCCTGCACATTCAGCAGCGGATCATTTGGCACAGCGATATTTTGTGCACCACCATTGAAAGTATAGGCTTGTTGAGGTTGACCATAGCGATCGGAGGTGAGTTGCGCGCCATTCGCCTGGCCATGTAATCCATTTCCACTTACGTCATCAGCATTGCCGGTCATCGGGTAATGCGCGATCAGGTCCGAATGGTCCTGGGAAAAAGTAAAGACCAGCAATTCCGCCTGGTATTCATCGGACAGATTCCCGTCATCGGTTACTTTAACGGTTACTGTGTAAATCCCATCAGTTGCCGGTGCATTCCAGGTCACTGTAGCACCGCTCCCGGCAATGCTGCCCCCACTCACATTCCATTCATAATCCAGATCATCCAGATCCGGATCTGCAGCAATGCAACTCAACTCCATCATCCCGGATGGTGAGGCATATGGAATATCCTTTCTGATCACATCAATGATCGGTGCTTCATTGATCTCTTCCACCACCATCAGGATGAATGAAGCAGTGTCTGCATTCCCTTCCGGATCAGTTACGATGCATTGGATCGTATAGTTACCGGCCGTGTTAGGCGCATCATAGATTACCTCGGTGTCCTGTCCTGTGATCTCACCCGCATCGACTGACCATGTATACGTTAATTCCTCGCTATCGGTATCCACAACCGTAGCGACGATGGACGTTGAATTTCCAATCTCCAAAGGATCTTCGGCGGCAGCCAGTCCTTTTAACCTTGGCGCATGTGTATAGGCATGCGCATGCTGATCAAAATCAACCACGACATCATTGACCAACATTCGATTTCGATCATACCGGATCTCTCCATTCGCGGGGCAGATGGTCACCAGCATCGCTTGCCCGGCCGGAATGTTCAAGGGCACAATACCGGTGACGTCCTGATGAATAAATGTTTCTGACAAAGATTCATACACATCTACCGGCACGCCACCAACCTGCAACTGAACATTGCGCGGGCTTGCATAAGGGTTATAGTAGAGATAAGTTGGAAAAGCGGTATCCCGATAGAAATCAGTTGCCAGCAGATCCAGCTGCAGGATCATATCCACATTGGTGGTATTGATCTGGCTTCCCAGGTAGCCAATGGAGGATGTTCCATAAAGCGCAAGATTGGTTTCCGCCCATCCGCCATTAACCGCATCACCTGTAGCGAAAGGCGATTTGCCCTGGAATACCTGGCGCATGGCTTCATACCCGATGACATTATCCGGATCATGCGCTGCTGACCAGGCTGATGCGTCTTGCTGGTCGGCAGGCAGATACGAATTGTAGAATAATCGGGTTGAATTTGCGAGGTGCAACATCCACCGGGCGATAGCGCGTGAAAAGCGTTTATCATACCTGACCATGGGCAACAATGCCGCCGCCTGTTGTGCGCCATTCATTTGAAAAGCATAATCGTTGCCCGCACTATTTGCTTCACCAATCAATCCATGCACGCTTCTTCCGCCCCATGAACCGACAATGGTGCCCCAGCCACGAAGAAATCCCCGGTCAAAAGACCAGTTCACCATTTTCTCAACATCATACGATGTGCCCAGCTCCGCATTCATTTTGGCTGCAGCCAGGGTGCCGTAGGGCAACATCAATTCATAGGACGGATTCGTACTCCATTCATTGAGAAATTCAATAGACCATTCAGCGGCTTTCCTGTAGCGTTCTTCGGCAGTTTCTTTATAGGCATGATAGAGCAGCCAGGCAAAGGCGCCGGCAGCTTCCGGCTCGGGCACTCCATTGGGATTGGGCTCCATGGTCTCAAACCGGAACGCACGATAATTCATATAGGCCGGTTGCCAGGGCACTTCACTTCCACCCAAAGCCTGAACGGCCTGCGCCAGCCGGTCGGCGATGGTCGTGAACTGAAAATCAATTTCGCTATCGAGATCGGGATAGAGATCGTAAAGTTGGTAGAAGTAAATATTCGGCATCATATCATACCACCAGTCATTCCCGCTCCGGGCGCCGGCGGCGTTGAGATAGATCAATTCACCATTCGCCTTGTTGAAAAAATCGCGCGACATCCGGATCCAGTCGCGACCATACTGATCGCGTTTGTCAACGCCAACCAAGGAGGCCCCAACCAATGCCGGAAGTACGTTTATCGCTTCATTTCCGAAAGGTGAATTCGTACCCACATAGGTATGCAGACGGAAAGTCTCGATCTCCGGGTAGTTAATGCCAGCGGGATTGATGAAACAGAAGGGAAGAAATTCACCGGTCTTTTGAATATCGAAGACAAACGAATCAAACTGGATCGCAACTTGTCGCCAATCCCGGAGTTCATAAGGTGAAGGTTGTGGCGACATCATCTCCACGCGCGGAATATTGATCTGCCCAGCCTGGCCGAATACCAGTTGAACGGTCAATACCCACAATAAGATGATGCCAATCCGCATACTCAGGTTGTTATTTTTTCAAAGGGTGGCTTACAAATCTCAGCACCTCATCCGGTGTCTCCTGATGCTATGCTGTATGATTCTGATACTTTTCTATAATTACCACTTGCTTTCGTCATTCATTCCTTTACATCAATACCCGGCATTCTGTACCAGCGCCGGATTCAAATCCATTTCAGTCTGGGGCAATGGAAAGACCTCATGTTTCCCAGCTTCAAAAAACGGGATCACATCAGCCGCGATACCCCATCTGACCAGGTCGAAATAGCGGTGCATTTCAAAGCCCAACTCGACTTTTCGTTCATGTCGAATAGCATCCCGCATGGTATTCTGATCCGCGGTTATCACCATGGGCAATGCGGTCGACGGATCCGCAGCCTGCGCCCTCGCCCTCGCCCGAACCCGCTCCAGTGGAGCCTGTGCTTCAGCTGTTCGCCCCAACTCATTCAATGCTTCCGCTTCCCAGAGCAACACTTCCGCAAAGCGGATCGCCGTATAATTAATGTCACCATCGGACGGCTGTGTTACTGTCGCCGTGTCCTGTAAATATTTCCGCGGACTGAATCGCGTGGAGGAAAATGAGTTCTTATAAATTGTACCGAAATACGGCTCATCCCGGCTGGCGACGGTGAAACCCCGTCGGGGATCATCCGCTTCAAATGAATTGAAATACTCTTCTGTGACTTCAGCGAAACCATAGCCATCCACCTTCTTGGACATCCACCACTGGTTCAGAAAATTGCCCATACCCAATTCCAGATTAGCGTGCTGTATTTCCCACACACTTTCCGAATTGTTTTGTGTCTCCTTTCGGAAATTGTCTTCATAGTCAGCCACCAGGTCATACACACCCAGGGCTTTCACCTGATCCACATAGGCCAATACACCAGCCCAGTTTTCGAGATAAAGGTTCGCCTTGGCCGCCAGGGCCAGTGCGGCACCACGCGTTGCGCGGCCAATATTGGCTGGTGAGGGCGTGACCGTCAATAACGGCGCAGCTGTTTCACAATCGGTGATGATTTGCTGCAAAACCATTTCCTGAGGCGTTCGGGGCGATCGTAAATCATCCGGTGGGAGAATTGCTGTAATCAACGGCACATCGCCAAACACCTGGACCAGCGGGAGGTAGTAATATGCACGAAGAAAAAGCGCTTCGCCCCGGATCCGGTCACGTACATCCTGCGGCATTTCAATCTTGTCGAGATTTTCCAATACCAGGTTGCATTGCGTAATGCCCTTGTATTGCAGTTTCCAGAACTGGTTAAACTCTTCCGTTCGAGGTGTGAAGGTAAACGCGTCAAGTTCGGTCAGTCCCGGTCGTGAACCATCTCCTCCTGTGATCGCTTCATCCGATGCAATGACTGCGAATGCCCAGTAAAAATTGTTATTTGAATTATTGAGCAGCAACGGGTTATACGCCGCATTCAACGCCTGCTCCGCATCCGCCTGGGATTGGAAAAACGAACCGGAATCCAGAATCGCAATGGGCTCTTTATCCAACAATCCATTACAGGATGCCAACAGCAACACGATGAACAGACAGAATAAATATCTTGTACTCATCTCAATCCGTTTTGAAATGCGTTTCATTTTTTAAAATCCGATTTGCATGCCTGCTACAATTGTTCGTGCGGCAGGTACAGTCCCCCAATCAATTCCAACACTCAGGTCGGATGGCAATCCAAGCCCGCGGGTGTCATTCGTGTTTGCCTGGATCTCCGGGTCCAGACCGGGGTATTTCGTAAAGGTGAACGCGTTTTGTACGGTCAAATAAGCGCGCAAACTCGTAATCGCATCTGTTTTGACGAGGTCTTTGAAGTTATAGCCCAGCGTGATATTGCGCACCTTCACATAGGAGCCATCATAGAGGAAGCGCGTGGAGATCCGCCGATTGCCATTGCGGTCATCTACACTTACTTGTGGAATATCAGTTTGCGTATTTGTCGGTGTCCATCGATCGAGCAAATCCTTGTACGCGTTAAATCCACGCAGTTGCGTTTCGTATGCGAAATTTCCATAGAGGAAATACACATCATTCCCCATGACCCCCTGGATCAGGGTAGAGAAATCAAATGCGCCGATATTGAATCCCAGGTTCGCACCAAACGTGAAGTCTGGAAATGGATCACCCACATGTTGTCGATCCTTGTCATCAATAACATTGTCACCATTCAGGTCGGCAAATTTGACATCGCCCGGCCTGGTGTACTGTGTTTGATAGGGACTGTTGTCCACTTCTTCCTGTGTCTGGAAAATCCCTTCCATGACCCACAAGTAGAATGAGCCAATGGGCCGACCAGGTTCTGTGCGTGTAATCGGACCATCCGACAAGCCGAAGCCGCCGAGGATGGGCTCACTATCCGCGATGGACGTGACTTCATTGCTGATGGTCGCCATATTTACGCCGATCGTGTACCCCAGTTTCCCAAATGAGTTTTTATAGATCAAGGCCAGCTCAAGTCCTTTGTTCTCCACTGTGGCCGCATTGACGTAAGGTGGATTAGCAGAACCACCGGCCTGTGGAATTGGTACCCGCACCAAAATGTCTTTCGTTTCCTTCCTGAAGTAATCAGCGATCACGGTCAATCGGTCTTGCCACAAACTCAGGTCTACTCCGATATTGGTTTGCGTACTGGTTTCCCATTTGATATCCGCATTGCCGGTTTCAATGATCTCCGCGCCGGTGACCACATCATCCGCACCGAAGATATACGCATAACCACCGGTGCTGATGAGCGAGCTGTAGGGATAAATCCCGATCTCCTGGTTGCCGAGCTGCCCCCAACTCGCACGGATCTTCAGGCTCGAGAGCGTGTTGACATTTTCAAAAAACGGTTCGTTTGATACATTCCACGCTGCAGAAACGGAAGGGAAAGTGCCCCATCGATTATTCAATCCAAACCGGCTGGAACCATCTCTGCGCACCGCGGCACTCAGGACATACCTGTTTTTAAACGAATACCCCACTTGTCCGAAAAAGGAAAGCAGCGCCCATTCTGTTGCCGTTCCGGACGCACCGACATTATCAATATCGACCGGATCACTGGCGTTGATGTACCGGAAGAGGGGATCCGTGCGCCTGAAATTATTGGCTGATGCGCCCAGGTAATCCGTATGATTATCAATCGCTTCCATACCCAACAAGACAGAAAAGCGATGTTGATTGATCGTATGGGTGAAGTCAGCTGTGTTATTCCACACCAGCGTATTTTCATTGACACGCCCTTCATTCAGCGAAGTCGGGTCATAGACAGCAGCAGATAGTCTTTGCTTGAATATTTTCTCCTGATCAAACCGCAGGTCTGCGCCAAGCGTGGTGCGCAAGCGCAACTTTTCTTCAAAGAACAACAACTCGGCAAACGCGTTCCCGAACAACCGGTAGCGTTTCAGTGTCCAATCGGTAGCATCGACAAAGGCCAGCGGATTCGCGTTCCCATCTCCAAACAAGGTGGGATCACCCAGCAGGGATGAAACATTGACATAACTTCCATCATCATTATAGATGGGAAATACAGGCGAGGCAATCAGCGTGTACCGGATGCCACTCAATTCATTCCCCGGACCGAATCCATCGCCGGAACTATTGATGATGCTTCGATCGGTATGGGAAAAGGACAAATTGCTCCCCACGCGGAACCAATCATTTCCCATATCCCCATTGATGCGGAACTGGTATTTGTCAAAATTTTGTCCGCGGAAAATCCCATCCTGTTGTTGTACTTCACCGGAGATAAAAAAGCTGCCGGTTTCACTTCCCCCGCTGGCAGATAAAGCGTAGCGCGACATGCTGGCGGGGTCGAACATGATATCCAGCCAATCATTGTCAGGCAAAGTATCGAGGATGCCTATATCGTATGTGGGAAGTTGATTGAGTGGATTGCGGAATACGTTTGCATTGGTGATCGCTTCATTTCGCAAGGTCAAGAACTCCTCCGCATTCAATAATTCTGGCAGGTTGACCGGATGCTGGATACCATAAAACGATTCAAACGTAAACCGGGCCGGGCCTTTCTTTCCTCGCTTTGTAGTTATGAGGATCACTCCATTTGCGGCCCGTGCGCCATATACAGCTGCAGCGGCAGCGTCTTTCAGGATCTCAATGGATTCAATGTCACTGGTACTGAACATATTGATCCCGGAAGTTGCCGGCACGCCATCAATCACATACAACGGATTGTTATTCCCCAGCGTGCCCGCGCCCCTGATCCTCACCGCGATATCGTCGCCCGGTGCACCTGTCACTTGCGTCACACTGACGCCCGGAGCCTGGCCTTGCAGCACCTGGTCAATGCCATTGACGATCAGCGGCTCAATATCACGGGACTTGATAGAGGAAATGGACGAAGAAATATCACTACGCACCTCGCGTTTATATCCGGTCACCAAAACCTCCTCCATCAGTTTGGATTCAGGTTGAAGGATAATCCGAATATCTGTTTGACCGTTGACCGGAATCCGTTCTGTCCTGAAGCCGACATAAATGATTTCAATAGTATCCTGGGGAGAGGAGATCAACAGCGAAAAAACACCATCAAAGTTGGTCACCGTTCCATTCGTTGTCCCCTTTTCCAGGATGGTGGCCCCGATGAGGGGCAATTGATCTTCGCCGGAGATCACGGTTCCGCGGACAGTATGGCCCTGCGCACAGATGTCGTCGGGAATGCATACCCATAGGAATGCAGCAAGAATCATCAAACGCATAAAAGGAGAGATTGAAAACGCCTGTGACAAATATGTAAAACAGCGGTAAACGTATATAGTATAATCATGCAAAAGATTGATACTTTTGGGAAAACCTGATTCTGCCCCTCACTTGAATGACCCGCAAACCATAACCCGATATGAATGTTTACCGTGAAATCACCCCGTTGAAACCGGAAGACGTTTTTGTTGTCCTGGATTCCTTCAACAATGGTTTCGACTACCCGATCCACAATCATCCGGAGTATGAACTCAACCTCGTGGCGGGCATTTCGGGGACGCGGATTGTTGGTGATTCGACGGAACGGTATACGGATTATGACCTGGTCCTCCTGGGTCCGTACTTATATCACAAATGGGATGGCGACCAGGTGCAGCTTAAAAACAATACGTCCTACCGTGTCATCACCATCCAGTTTTCGATGGAGTTATTGAATGACCGCTTGTTCCAAAAAGAGCGCTTCATCAAGATCCGTCAATTGCTGAAAGATTCCAGTCGTGGCATTCGATATCATGGCAAGACCTTTGAATCCGCCATGCGCATGATGATCGCGTTAACTGAGGATCGGGGATTTATCAATGTCATTGAATTCCTTCAGCTACTTCATTTGTTATCCAATTCCAAGGAAGCCACTTTTCTCGCCAGTGAGGCTTTTTCCCCACAGACCCGGAACTCCGCGCACAGCCGGATCCAGGTGGCCTATCAATACATTCTGCAGCACTTCACCACACCCAACCTGAAAATTGGCGACGTTGCCGCCCAGGTCAATATGACGGAATCGGCATTCAGTCATTTCTTTCAGAAATTCTCCTTTGGCAGCTTCACGCGCTTTTTGTGTGATCTCCGGATCGGCCACGCGTGCAAGCTCTTGCTCGATACGGATTACACTGTCGCCCAGATCAGCGTCCAGTCCGGCTTCAACAACCTGGCGAATTTCAACCGGCTGTTCAAGAAGTATCGCTACTGCACCCCCATGGAGTACCGAAAGAAATACCTGGAGAAAAACAGTTTCGACTGGACGAAGCAGGTCACCCCCTGGCAGTTCCTCCCGCCGCGGACGGAGCAGAAGGGGGCGCTGGTGCATCCGGCGGCGTATTCAACCAGGCTGATCCATTCGTAGGGACACCCCACTGCTGATACCCGACCAACCAAGCCAAACCCAAAACTATCCAGGCTGGACTCAAAAAACTGGTGCCACCACTAGTGGTGGCACCAGTTTTTATATCCCGCTGAATATCAGTTAGTTACTTTTTTAGAGATTTTCCCAGTAAGCGAGCCGCCGCAATCCTGCCCCAAGCCCTGGCACCTGCAACAACGGCGGGCTTTTCACCTACTTTTACAAAGTTGAAACATAGTTTTACCGGCCGTACTTGACCCGGGCATAAGTGGCGCTTACTTTCGATCCATTCGTTCACAAAAACGCATTACGTATGTCAACCTACCTTTTAATAATCATCATAGCCTTTCTGACTGCTGATGATGCCCAATCCCCACCTAAGCCATGTCAGGCACCTCCCAAACCGTGTATGGCGCCAGAGACCCGGAGCAGAATTATGGCAACCGCAGATGACGGGGCCACCTGGCAGGATCTCAGTTTTGGCCTGGCTGATCAAATCCGTCCATCGAGTTTTTACCAGGAAAATGGCAGGCGCTATCTCGGCACCTCCAACGGCCTGTATGCCAGCACCTCACTCTATCCGCTGCAAAAATGGGAGCAGGTTTCCTTCGACAAGAAGTTTATTAATGGCATATACCCTGGAAAAAATGGTCCGTATGTCCTTTGTCACTGGAATGGGATCCATCAATACAATGAAGTTCTTCGTCAATGGCAACCCGTTCATCGCAACCTGGAAGATCTCGCAGTTCATTTTGTCATAGAAGATGATCATCAAAATATTTGGGCAGGCTGCGATAATGCCCTTTACATGTCTGTTGATCAAGGTAAATCATGGAAAAAATCACTGGATCATCACTTCACCAGGAACGTGATTTTTCTTCCCGACGCTATGGTCTGCATTAACCGATTGGGGATATGGCGGTCTACCGATCGGGGCACATCATGGAAACGGGTTCGACCAGACCTCGAAGAAGCCTGGACGTTAAAGCAAACGGATGATGGATTGATTTCGATCTTCCGGGGACAGGAATTCGCGGGCATTCGACAACCCAATCAACTCTATAAATCAACTGACCAAGGAAAAACCTGGAACAAAATGTATGATGCCATGCCCCCACATCTTCATGGCGCCAGGGACATCGTCCAGGTAAGGAATAGTCTTTTCCTCAGCACTGATTCCGGTGTGCTTCTTTCGAAAGACCAGGGGAAAACCTGGGAGATCATCCTTGACCCACCCCGTAAAGAAGGCGAATATTACAACCTGATCCAGGCCGATGATTCACTTATAGTGATTCGCCTTGATGGTTGCTAGTAAATCCCGAACTTTGCGGATATGGTAGGTAACTGTCAATTCCGTTTGATCATCCTTTTATGCTTCACCTTCAGTGGTTTGATGGTATCGGCCGCTGAAGGTGAATCAGTTTTACCGGATGACAAGATCAACCTGGCCTTGCGGCGCACAGCAGATCGCTTGTTACGACAAAGTGGAGACAGCACCAGCCGCATTCCCGAAATCGAAAAAGTGGGCGAAGGGCGATGGCGTGTACAGCTGGATCAGCCTTTTAATTATGATTTGTTGCCCGGAATTTTAAGTGCTTCATTATCCATGCATGACATTACACAAGCTTATGACGTCTATGTCAGGCGTTGTGAGGATGCTGCGATACAGTTGGGATTCCACCGGGACGAATGGATACAGGATAGTGTGGTGGCATGCGCTGGCCGGGATGAAACAACAGGATGTCAATTTATCGAGATACACTTTCTCCAGGAAAAAGCCGAATCTGATCCCTGGCTGAGCAGGAGTATTATATTCTTTCTGGCCATCAGCAGTGGCGCTGGTATGTGGTTCCTCTTTAGAAAAAACGGCGCCTCGGCGGAAAATCTGGATATATCAGGCGATTGGATTTCGTTTGGCGGATCCAGGTTGCACCCGGGTAAGCAAACGCTCATATCCCCGAATAAAACCCAGCAACTCACATATCGTGAAGCCAAATTATTGCACGTACTGGCCACACATCCGAATGAGTTAATGGAACGAGAACAGATCATCCAGCAAGTTTGGGCCGATGAAGGGGTTCAGGTCAGCCGGAGTGTGGATGTATTCATTTCCCGGTTGCGTAAAAAACTTGCGGCGGATCCATCCGTTCGAATTGTAGCCGTTCACGGCGTAGGGTATAAATTTGAAACCGGCATCTAAGAAAATCTGATACGGTTAATGCAATCGTTCCCGATCCTGGAAACTCCTGAATTACGCCTTCGCCAGATTGTCGAGGATGACCTGGAAAACATTTTCAATGGCCTTTCTCATCCTGACGTTATCCGGCACTATGGAGTCAGCTTTCAAACACTCGAAGAAACCCGGAGGCAAATGAAGTGGTATGCTGATCTTGAACAACAGGGTACAGGTATCTGGTGGGCAATTTGTGATCGGCAAAACGGTATCTTTTATGGCGCAGCAGGGTTAAACAATATTTCCATGACCCATCGTAAAGGTGAAATTGGTTTCTGGTTATTACCTGATTATTGGCAACGGGGAGTTATGACCGCCGCCCTGCCCCTGATCTGTCATCATGCGTTTAATACATTAGGATTGCACCGGATCGAAGCGCAAGTTGAATCCAATAATACCGCCTCAAGGAAACTGCTGCAGCGATTGGGGTTTCACCATGAAGGAACCCTCCGGGATTATGAAGTGAAGAATGGACAGTATATCAGCCTTGACATTTTTGCGATCTTCATGGATCAGTTTTAACGACTGAATTGCATTCACCCAAAATCTCTTCTGCTTGTCCAGGATCATTTCGGCTTTGGATGAAGCGGGCCAGCCTGTTGATTGGTGGTTCGCATATAAAGTCCCAAAACTCGTCGCCGATCAGCTCACACATGCGGCATCCGGGTATGAGTATGTATACTTTGATGCCCGATCGCGGAAACTTCAGCTATCCCCATTCAGTATGGCTTCCGGAAAAGGAGCGCTGGATATGACACTACAATCTGTTTTTCAAAATCCTGCTCCAACGACGGGCTGGATACTGTACAATGATGAAATGCCGGTTGAAGCGCATCGTAGCGACCAGGGGAAATTTGGGCATACCAAGGGCGTGATCGCTTTCGACACGAAGACAAAAACAGCATTCTGGTTGCTCCACTCCTGGCCGAAGTTCGCCATGCCGGGTTCGGATCATATGCCGGTTCCGGATTATGGCCAAACCTTTATGTGCATCACCCTTGACCTGGAAACTGCAGGGATAATTGCGCATCAAATGGACAATCACCAGGAGCCACAACTATTTGCACCTCGAATTCCTTCAACATTATCGCGTGATCACCCGCTTAATAAAATCACACTGGATGTGGAACCAAATGCTATTGGTGATTCAAACATCATCTCGTGTACATCCCGGGCCGGTATGCCATTTAAGGTGATCGCTAAAAACCGGAAATGGGGAAAGGATTTCTGGATTGACCTGGTCGGCCCCACCTTGCAGGCTGATATGGATATTGAAACCTGGATACGTGGACGAGTCCCCCCGGTGATCGATAGTGATGGACATCACCATGTCGATGATATCAAGTTTATCGACTTCAGGCCTATTGGTTATGATTATGTCTGGTCTGAAACACATGACCACGCCAAATGGGGTCTTACGCTGGACAAGGACTGGATTTGCGTAGGGGATATCAATCGAATGGTCTCCCCAGGAAAAAACGCGGCGGCGGAACGATTGCATTTCAGCATCCCACCCTCTGGCGTGATCTGAAAAAAACCGACCTCATTATCACCCCAGAAGGCTGCAAACCAGAACATGTCATAGCCGCCATCAAGTCCACCCATCGGGCTCCGGAATAAAAAAACTGGTGCCACCACTAGTGGTGGCACCAGTTTTTTGTAATCAGCTGATTATCAATTGGATTTGTACTCCTTGTGCAAAGCATCCAATCGGGCATGCAATTCCCCCAAATGATCCGAATTATCCAGGATCTCTTTGGTGATTTTTGTCCGCTCTGCATGGCTGAGATTCGGGGTCATCTCGGCGACCATGCGGGGCACCAGCAGCCGGTGAAGGTCATGGACTGGCAACTTAACGCCATGAGCCAAACCATTCGTGGACTGGCCGTTTTGCGGTGGGAACATTGAATCGTAAGGCGGGGTCAGCTTGATCTTGTCCTTGCGGGCTTTCTTTTCCCGGATTACCGCTTCAAAGGTCGGCGCGTGATGGGTACGTTGCGCCAGTCCCCAACGGGATTTTGGAATTCCAGCCCAATGCAATACAGTAGCCAGGATAGAGGTCAGATCATAGTCGTGCTCCGTTTCCGATCTGAACACTGTGTTTTCCGATATCCATGGTGAGATCAGAATGGTCGGGATCCGCGGGCCCAGAATATCAAAATCAAAACCTCCAATCGATTCGTTGAGATAGGGTTTGACCGCATACGGCGGAGGCACGTGATCGGCGATCCCTCCATGTTCGTCAAAACTGATCACAAATAAAGTCTTATCCCAATAATCACTCGCCTGGATGGCATTGAAAATATCATTCAGCGTGCGCTCGCCAGGGATCAGGTCATTACCGGGGTGATAGGATGTAGACCCCGCACTGGCGACCCATTTCGGTTCCAAAAAACTGAATTTGGGCAGCGTGCCGTACTTCAGGTCATCATAAAACTGGTTCAGTTGAGGCGCATACGTTCCATCCGCAAACGGATTGTCAATGGAAGGAATCTGGCCTTTGAGAAACAGGTTATAGGTGAATTTACAATCCATCCATTCGACAGCATTGTAGAGTTTGAAATCCGTGATCCCGTTGCTCCACAGCACTTTCCATATCGAAGGCCGATGAGGGTATTCAGACCACTCGGCGTATACGACACCGTTCTGAAAATTATTCAATTGCCCTAAAGAAGATCCGGTGAATGCAAATGCACGGTTTACGTCAGTGCCCCCTGGCATTGAACAATGCCATGCATCTGAAATGGCAAAATGCTTTGCCAGTCCATTCAGGATGGGTAACTGTTCCGGTGAATAGCCCAACATGACTTCCGCTGTTCCGTTATTGACTGCGAAACCGCCCATGTCGGGTGTCTTTTTGCTGTAGTAGTCGTTAATATCGTTGAAGAACATCTGGCGCAGCACATCCGAATTATCATGATACGGATCCACGGCATCGAGGTCAAGCGTAAATGGCTTCTTGTCACTCAGTTTGCCATTATTGTATTTCGTAATGGCATATTCCTTACCGCGAAATTTATTGGTGAAACCGGGATCCACGCCCCGATATGGTCCTTCGGGACCAATCACTTTGATAGGCGCCTTTTTATCGTACAGCCATCCACACACATGATCAAGTGACCGGTTCTCCAGCATGTAATACACCACGTGCTGGATCTTGTCCCGCATGAAATCCATTGTACCGGGTTTGGACGCCATTTTAGCGTCGACGGGGATTAATGTTTCCACACCCGTAAGAATCGTATCCTTGCCAATGCCTTTGGGTAAAGTGCCCTGATTAACCGGACCCTTGAGACATGAATCCGCAGTCAGGTCAAATTCCCATAACCGGAAATTCCCGTTTGCCGGCTCCCAATCCAGGATATAATTTCCGATCACGCAGAGTTGATGCTTGCTGTTAATGCCTTGCTTCTTCCAACTCCCCCGCTGAATTGGCGTATACCCGAGCGGATCATTGGATTGTGCATCGAATTGCCATATTGCGTATTCGCCGGTTGAGGCTTTCCAATCGATCATGAAATCACCAATCGGCATCAACTCATGTCCATCTTCAACCGTCAGCCATGCACCTTGTGGAGTGATCGGCGCCGGCAGCGGATCACTGCTGCCATGATCAAAATTCCACAACTCATATGTACCCCGGCCTTCAGTCGGGATCCAGTTGAGCACAAAATTGTGCATAGAGACCAACACCAACTCTTTACCGACCTCATACCCCTTTTTTGCACCGGAGGGATTCGCAAAATCCGCGCGTGAACCAAAGAACTTCCCTTTCGTCCATGTACCGGCCTTCACGGCGGCGTCACTCCATTTTCCCTTTGAATCATAACTACCCAGCGGATTGGATTCGTCGGGGTTGAATTGCATCAACCGGAAATTGTACAACTGATCTTTGGTGAGCGGGCTCCACTGCAGCACGTAATTGCCAACCTGGATCAAATGATCACCGGCGGGAATGGTCATGCTTTTGGTGCCACTTTTTCTTTTCAGCAGGGATGAACTTTCCGGATCAAAGGTCCAGACGGTGTATTGATCACTTTTACTTTCCTGGCTGATGAAGTACTGGTAACTGGATTGAGTCATATCGATGAGGTGTTTGTGAAATGAACAATAGTTCAGTGGTGTCTGAAATCAGGTTATCGATTTACATGATGCAACAATGTGCTGTACATTTCCGGATCTGAATAATCTGCCATTATCCTTCACCAGTTGGTTTGATATTTCCAAAACAGGGATCATCCTGCCGGGAGGCATCCTTGCAGCGCTCCATGGCTTCTTCCAACGTATACTTCGGATGTGGCCAGGGCAACGGCTCGAAGAAAAGATCCATCTGCGCCAGCGCGCAAATCATACGACGATCCTGCTCGTCTTTTGGATCAGGTGCGGTATTGCCTTCGCTATTGCCATACCAACGCATGCAGGCTTGCGCTTTTGCATCAACCGGATCGATGTCCGGATTGTCAGCATAGAGTTTAAGGAACGTGGCGGCGACCAGGTCCTGCGCTTCATATTGGCGGATATCGGGGATCTTCGACGGATCATCGGTGCATTGTCCGGTAACGCCGGCTGCGATCATGTGATTGCCGATGAAGTAAGGTGTTTCTCTTTTGGAATCCGGATAGATCCTGAACGTCCCCACTTGCATCACATCCACTGTCGGAATATCATCTTTGTCGCGCGGCAGTATATCCGTATACGTAACCCGGAACCATCCTGGCGCCTGCGGATCGTATAAAGGTGATCCGCAGATCAAAAGTGGCAATGTGTACTTTCTTTCCTCCGGCCAATCCGGTGGCGTCAGGTAGAGATCGAGCATGCTCCGGATATAATCTCTATCCGATGGTCCGTCAAAAAACCCGGAAGCCATCATGATCGGGAAATAATCATTCGGATATTCACTTTCTCCTGAACCCGGCGCTGCGATGGGATTGATATCAATGAATGTTTTATAATATCCAACATCCGATTGCGGAATGCCTGCAGCGACCAGCATGCGATCCCACCGCTGCATCGTCATGGCATTGTCAAACGTTCCCTTTTGTAAAACAGCCCAGGGCGGATAGTGCATCAGCGTCAGCCCTTTCTGACCCATCACATTTAATCCCAGCGGTGGAAACAAGGTCCATTTGGATGTGCCGTCATGCGGATTATTATTCACCTTGTACCCTTCCATCGGGTTCCAGACACCCAATTCCTTGAGCAATTCCATCCCGCGAATCGCCTTGCTCGCATATTGAGGGGAAAAATACGGGCATGTCGTTCCGCAAATGTGATCAACTGATTCTCCTCCACAGGTCCTTCCAGGTGAATCCAATAGCCATCATGTTTTTTGGAAACCTCAACCTTGCTGACCGCACCTAATCCATCGGCATTCAACGAATTCAGTGTGTAATGACAAATGACATCCGTAAAGTGTTTGAAATTCAGCGAAGATTCAGCGTATTCGGGTTTGGGAAAAAGCTGCTCCAGTGGGTCCGATGGCCCAAGGAGATATTGATGTGAGGACATTCAGTTGGTTTTGACTGAGGAGATGTGTGTAAGATATCAATTTCTGCCGGGAAAACTGACTCTCGCCTCCATATCAGCAAACGATTTGCGTTGCAGGGTAAACTGTTCATAAAATGTGTTGAGTTTGCCCGTCATCTCCTGGTCAATATAATCTGAGGGCAATGCTTCGCATCCCTCGATAGCAAGGCCCATCAATTGCTTGCTGACTTTGAAAATATGATCCGACTCAAGACCCATGCAGGCCTGTGGCCACAACTGATCCGTTTGCCCTGCATATGGCAATAGCGCATCAATTGCCAGGTCAAGTGCTTTAGCCGAATAAAGTAATCCTGTATAAAACAGGATCGGAACCTGCTGCCAGGCTTCAGGCGGCGCATCGATTGTCCGGATTTCCAGGTACCCTCTCAGTCGCACTTCCGGGAACAGCAAGGATAAATGATGCCTGAAATCTGAAAGGGTTGGTGTGACCCTATCAATCGGTTCGTCCAACCACGCTTGCCATGTGTGCGCATGAAATATCCGTTGATTACCCAACTCCGGATTATAAATCAAAGGCGCCTGGCGGGCAAAATCATAGTACAGGTCGGCGAGATCTGACACCCGCATACGATCCAACGTCTTCCAAACTGGTAAAATGCCTGTTCGTCGCGGATCCAGGTGTTGCCACAGAAAACTCCGGTGGGATTTGTGAGGTGTTGGTTTTCCGAGTAGTTGTGGGGAATTCGCAAACAATGCCGTGGCAAAAGGAACAAGCAGATTTGCCAGCGCCATCCGTTTAATGCGCGTTTCAACCTGGTCACCCAGATCCAGGTTGATCTGCATGGCGCAAGTATGAAGCATCATATGCCGCCCGGATGGACCAATAGTATTAAAATAGGTTTCAAGCGCACGGTATCGGGGATGATCGAGTTGATTTCCAAAATCCTGGTTCAACCGAAATGGAAAAATCCCGTGTTGTTGAAAATGTACAGCATGATCCCGGGTTACAATATTCAATAATTCCTCCGCTGATTTTATATGCTGCTCCAGTTCCCGAAACGTTGCACACGGCGCAGTGCTGATCTCCAGCTGGCCACCCGGTTCAAAAGACAAGTGATCCCCATTGTCGAGTTTTATTTTCCCGACTGAGGCTCCCGCGAATTGTTGATCAGGCCTTGAGCCACCGTCTGCTGCCAATCCCAATCGGGCTGCCTCTACAAACAAGATCCCGGCCAGTTTCTGAAGCGGGATTGCATCCACAGTGGTGGCTGCGCCGTGTATCGCAAATGGGAAAGTTTCAAGCTCTATGCCGATCAGGCCGGGATATTCCGCCGCAACCGCACTTGACCTGGGATGGAGCAAATGTTCTTCAATATAGTCGCGACAACTATTCGGGGTAAGTCGGGGTTCATCCATCTTGGGCAGGTGAAAATACTAACGCCCGGCAGATGCGAGCAAAGGCTCAAGGGCGTCAAAGAACAGACCGGCGATATTCGTTCCAAAATGATGATCGATCTCTAGAATACCGGTTGGACTGGTCACATTGATCTCCGTTAAATAATCGCCAATGACATCAATGCCCACAAAAAATAAGCTGCGCCGTTTCAATTCGGGTCCGATCTGGCTGCATATCCATTGATCCCTGTCATTCAATTCCACGCCAGCGGCTTTCGCTCCAACTGCCAGGTTGCCCCTGTGATCGCCATGTCCCGGAATACGCGTAATGGCTTGCGGAATGGGTTCACCGTTGATCAGCAGGATCCGCTTATCACCTTGCTCAACTATCGCGGGGACATAAGCTTGCACCTGGACGAACTGTTTTCCGAAATCAGTCATTTGCTCAATGATCACGTTCATATTTCCATCATCCGCAGCCACGACGAAAACAGATTGTCCACCCATTCGTCCGGTAGGCTTGATCACCGCCTTGCCGTGCTCCAGGATAAACGCCCTGATCTGCTCTTTCGATCGCGTAAACAAACCTGGCGGACAACATTGAGGAAACCAGGCGGTGAATACTTTTTCATTCACATCTCTCAGCGATTGCGGCTTGTTGAGCACCAGCACGCCCTCCGCTTCTGCACGCTCCAGCACGTAGGTAGACATAATATATTCCATGTCGAAGGGCGGATCCTTTCGCATCAGGATGACATCCAGATCACCGAGGGGCCGAGTGACCTTATCCTGTTTTTCAAACCAGTGATCAGGATCATTCCATAACTGCACAGGATACATGGTGGCTTCAGCGCGACCATTTCGTAATGCCAGGTCATTCAACGTCATATAACAGACCGCCCAACCGCGTGACTGCGCTTCCAGCATCAATGCCAGCGAAGAATCCTTTTTCGGATGGATGGATTCGATCGGATCCATCACAACACCTAAACGACGTGCACGCATATTGTTGAATTATTTCTGCACCAGTTTTTCAAAACCCTGCCAATCCGGACCCGGAGGATCATCCATATAACGTCTCGCACGCGAAGCAAAAATGGAGAAGACTGGATCCGTCGGGTCCTGAAGGATCCCCTCGCTAAACAACTGACACGCCTCGAAAAAGTCCCGGGCATAATAGGTTTTCATCGCCTCTTCCAGTTGTGATCTCGTTGCCTCCTTTCGTTCCCGTCGTGCTTCGGATTCGGCATCAAGCACTTCATACAGATCAATCGCCGTCCCTTTGCCTTTGACCGCCACACAATCCACCTTGCGAATCGAAAACAATTCCGGATGATCCAGTGATTTCAAAGTTTGTTCGCCAATTAATAATTGCGCATCATAGGTCCGTGTCAGTTGCTCGATCCGTGATGCCAGGTTGACCGTATCACCGAGCACGGAGCACTGCATTCGCTCATTCGCGCCCATGGTCCCCAATACCAATGGACCGGAATTGACACCAATGCCGATCCGGATAGGCGGGACACCTTTTTCCATCGATTTACGATTGAATTCACCCAGTGTCAGACTCATCCGCATCCCGGCCTGTACAGCTTGCTGCGGCGGAACGGCAAACAAGGCCATAATGCCATCTCCCGCATAAGAGTCGATAAAACCACCCGCGGCGGTTATAGGCTTTCCCAACTGGCTATATAACCGGTTAAGAAAACGGATGACTTCCTGAGGCGTCATCATCTCCACCAGCGGCGTGAAATTTCGGATATCCGAAAACATCACGGTCATATCCAGCAGGACGGATTCACCTAACTCAACGCGGGAAATATCTTCATGCCCCAGGTGCTTCAGAAATTGACTGGGCACAAAACGTTGCTGCGCTTTAACCAGTCGATCCTGTTTCTCATAGATCCGCGCGTTTTCCATGGAAATGGACGCCTGTCCGGCCAGGAGCTTGATGATCTCCACGCGATCACTGGTGAAGGCGCTATGGGTCAGATTGTTTTCCAGGTAAACAGCGGATGGCCATTGTCCATGCATGGGCAAGGGTACACACATGACAGAAAGCGGCTTCCGGTATTTGATATACGGATCGGAAGAAAACGCATTCAGCTCTGAGGCATTATTAATCACCACCGGGTCTCGGGTCCGGATCGCGGTATTCACGAGTGTGACAGGCAATACCGGTATCCCTTTTTCATCTTTCAAGGGTATGATTTGTCCCGCTTCCGAATCTATCTCACTATGTGCCTGGATAAACAAATGGCCATCGCGATGATCAACAATAACCCCTTTCTGCGCGCCTGCATTTTCCACCAGGACCTGCAGCGTTGCCTTTAACAATTTATCCAGCACAAGCTCCCCTGAAATGATTTGTGAAGCTCTCAGCACAGAACTGATATCGAGCATTTCCGCCCGGATGGCATCGGACTCCGTGATACTTTGCTTGCCTGGCGTCAGCGAGGCGGATTGAACATTACTATTCCCACCCGATGTAAAGAGACCAGGATAAGCTTTATCCATTTCCGCCACCTTTCGATGAGCCCCCCAGCGATAGTAGATATACCGCGCATCCTGGATATACCCATCCGCGGCTTTGGGCAAGCCCAATCGAAACAGGTATCGTCCCGCCATTTCATTCGCCATCGCTTCATCCCGCCTGAATCCATTCTCCTTCGCGGATGCGATAGCCTGTTCATAATAAGCCAGCGCCTCCTGAACCTGTCCGTGAAATTCGGCCAGCTCGGCATCCATCAGTAATCGCAGATGTTCGAAATTCTCCTTGCAGTGTTCAGCCCATCCTGCAATCGTATTTCGATTGAACTCCATACGCCGGAGGTACTCATCCACCGCGTCCTCATCCAATCCGGGGAGCAACATTGAGCGCACTAAAAAAGCAACGACATGAAACCGGACCGCTTGTGGCAACGCCATGACGGACGACATCCGCTTTTCCTGGTCCAGCACATGTTCCAGGGCACCTTCGGCATCATTATACAGCAAATGGATCTCGGCCTTGTAAATGTGGTAATTACTGATGCCGGTCATGAAATGGCGCTGATACATGCCCTCCACACATGCAGCCTCATCAAACTCATCATCCGTGAGCGAAAAGGTACTCCGGGTCAACCCCTGGAAGTTGAGCTGCATCTGTAAAAACAACGTCCCGGAGTCCAGCGAATCCCGGTACTCACACTCGCGGACAATCGCCAGTAATCGCCGATGCTCCTGTGACGCGCTTTCCAGGTCCAGTCGCGGATCCCAGATAATACAATCCTGTGCACTGTAGGCGAGGTAAAGCAAATCACCCGACTGATATCCAGCCTCAATCCCCTTCCGGAACCAGGGTGTCATCGTGGACCAATGATTGCTCCAGTGGTGAACAAACATGGCGTAGACGTATATAATCCGCGACTTCAACGCGATGTCATCAAAGCGTTCAATCAGGTTGACCCCCAACCGGCCATATTCATACCCCAATGCAGTGTCATTATAAAATCCGCACAGGATCATGCCATACGCGGCATAGGCAAATGCGGTTTCCGGACTGTTCCCGAATTTCAGTGCAATGTTGACAGATTTTAAAACCAGGTAGGGAAACATGGTGCCACTACCCGACAAAAACGCGGCTGGAAAAATCTCCATAATCAACTGACCGGCGATGCGCGCGCTTTCATCTGTCAGATCGGGAGCATTGATAAGGCTCTGGATCTCCCGACCCTGAAGGTTCTGTCGGATCATTTCCACCTCATAGGCCAGATCCTCCTCGGTGGGATTCTCAATAAATTCAAAACCCAGAATGGACAAACCCTGGTAAGCCGCTTCCATAGAATCCTGCATCCGTCCGGTGGTCGCATACTGCCGGGTGCGGGTTGACAGCACAAGTCCTTGTTCCACTGTATTGCGGGCGTTTAGCAGGAGCTTCTCGGTCAATTGATCCGCATGCGCCCAATCACCGGTGAGATAATATGCCTGCTGCAATTCATTGTGCAATGCCCATGTGGTGTCATAGTCCTTATCCCAGGCATCCGCACCTGATAATTCATACCCGATTTTCAGAAAGGCCAATGAAGAATCATACGCCGATGATTGCTTCGCTTTAATTCCGGCCGACAGGTTGAGCCGAATCAGCCTGTGTTGCTCTTCACCATCAAGGATTAATGAACGCCCTTCATTGAAATGGCTGACCACGTCGATCAATTTCTCCTCCAGCTCCCTGGGGCTGGAATGATCCAGGATCAGGCGTCCGATCGAAAGGTGCAATGACTGTCGTTTCTTCGGATCAATGAGCGAATATGCGGCTTGTTGAACGCGGTCGTGCTGAAACTTATAGACGGGATTGACTTCAGGTTCATCCGAATGATGTGTTGCGCCAGTTCCCGATGCAACGAATTTGTAGGATTCATTCAACGGAACTACCATACTCGTTCGCAGCGCATCGTCTAATTCGGCTGCCGTTTCTTCCATCGTTCCTTCCCGAATGATCGACAGGGTTTTCAGATCAAAGGTGGCCCCGATACACGCCGCCAGCTGCAAAACATGCTGGGTTTCCGGAGCCAGGCGATTTTGCCGGGCAACCAGAATGTCAATCACATTATCACTGTAATTGACATTTTTGACTTCCTGTAAATCCCAGTCCCATCGACTTTCTCCCGAGTTGAAAAAGATGACATCGCGATCTTTGAGATTCTTCAGCAATTCGATAGTGAAAAATGGATTTCCACCCGTTTTCTCAAAAAATATATCGCTAAGTGCGGCCGATCGTTGCGGTGCACACAGAAGCGTTTCCCGGATGAGTTGATCAGTCGCATCCTGACTTAACGGGGAAAGCGGAAGCTTCTCAACCATGCGCTTGCTTTCAATGTCGCGTAATGTCAGACTGAGCGGATGGGTCTGATCCACTTCATTATCCCGGTAAGCGCCAATGATCAGCAAGTGACTCAACTCATGCGTGGTCACCAGCCGGTTGACCAGGTGCAATGTCGGTACATCACTCCACTGCAGATCATCCAGGAAAATGACCAACGGATGATGTTCACCGGCAAACACATTGACGAAATTCTGAAAGAGAATCAGAAAACGATTCTGTGCCTCGGCAGGCGAAAGGTCCTGCACGGGAGGTTGCTTCCCGATGATCAGCGCGAGCTCTGGCACCACATCGATGATCAATTGTGCATTGGTGCCTAGTGCCAGCTGTATTTTCTCCGCCCACCGATCAAGCCGGTGTTTGGGTTCTCCTAATAATTGCCGCATCAGCTCGCGAAAGGCACCACCGATTGCCGCATACGCCGCATTCTGCCGGTACTGATCAAACTTGCCATGGATCAGGTACCCTTGACGCTGAACAATCGAGCGGCCAAGCTCATGCACCAGCACTGTTTTCCCAACACCGGAATACCCGGAGACCACACAAAACTCGACAGCCCCATGCGCGGCATTTTCAAAACATGATTCCAGTTTCTCCAATTCCGGGCCCCGGCCAAACAGTTTCTGGGGAATATGAAAACGATGGGAGATATCGGATTCAGCCAATCGGAATGAACGACCATCATCACCACGTCGCAATAAAACACGGCATGCTTCGAGGTCATGTTGAAGGCCATGATGGCTCTGATACCGATCCTCGGCGTTTTTGGATAATAACTTGGCAATGATAGCTGAAAGCACCCGCGGAATGCGGTTGTTCAGACTGTTCGCCTCTGGCGCTTGCCGACTGATCGCAGAATGGACCCATTCGAGTGGATCCTGCGCCTGGAAAGGTAATTGTCCGGTGAGCATCTGGAAAAACGTCACCCCAAGCGAATAGAAATCAGAGCGGTAATCGATGTCGCGATTGATCCGACCCGTTTGCTCCGGAGAAATATAGGGCAGCGAGCCTTCAATCCATTTCGAGAGCGTGATGGAATCCTGGTATTCCCGCAACAGTTCCGAAGACGAACCAAAATCAATCAGGCAGATCTTTTCTGATGAAGGATCGATGAGGATATTATGCGGGGCCAGGTCCTTATGCACGATTTTCTGTTCATGCATGCGGCTGCACACCCCGATGATCTGGAGGGCCAACGGAAAAAACTTTTCAAGCGGAAGAATTTGGTGCTCAAAAGATTTCAGGTATTCCTCCAATGAAATGCCGAACCGGGCCATGATGATCGCGAGATTGCCATGCCCATATGGGATCAGGTCAAACACGTCCACGATCCCTTCCATTTGAAGTTTACGTGTAATACGAAATTCGCGCTGAAGTCCGGCGAGATGTTCTTTTCGCGGATACTTGTCCGCAAGCGTTTTCACCACCACCTCCATGCCGTCAGCATCCCGCGTGGCAGTGTATATCAAATTGGGATAAGAGTCACGCAGTTTGGTCCGGATCGTATAGCCCGGAATAAGCTGTGCTATTCCCGTCTCTTGCTGCGCTTTCACTCATTAAAGATCAAACATTTGCTTGATCCGGTCATGATATGCTTTTTGCGCATTGTTGATAAAAGGATACCCGTGCCCACAAAACGCGTGCTGGAAAGGGACTTCCTTGAGGCGAACGAAATCCGGCGATTGAGGTTGGCTTTCATACATCCATGCCGGGCCAAGATTTGCCGGTTTGAAAAAATCCATTTTCTGCATCGTGGCCACGGTTTCATCATCAAAAAATTCATCCGGCTCAACCCAATGTTGCAACGAATCACAAGCCAGCATGACACCGCCATCCCGATCGAGCCTGATAATACATTCAGGACGTTTCACGGTTTTAAAAACAAAAAGTGAAGCATTTTTGACCGGAAGCTCGCCGCCTTCTACAAGTGGTTTTACATTTAGTCCTTCCTGGACTTTCATATCTGGTAAGGCCCAGAACGTGGCATGATACCGGTCGACATAAAACGGATCATCGACGCCGTGCATATCGCCGAGACGAACCACATTGACCACTTTTCCCAGTTTATCCAGTTCAGCAAGTCCATCATCCGACAAGCGAACGGAATTGAATATTGTCAGGTTGCCCTCTTCGCGCACAATGGTCATGTTACGACTGAATTGCCACATCGAGCCAAAGAATTCATTGCGCATTGTGCCGGTCACAAAAAAAGATGTCCTTCAAGGGTTCCTGGATGGGGCCATGTGGCATGGCGACGGGGTAAGCGGAGTTATTCATGTCTGTAGGGAGTGAGGTGAGGAGATAATTTATCGATACACATATCGTCCGGAAAACTTGAATTCCCTGAGGTATTCATGGAGATATGCATTCAAATAGGTTTTGGCCGATTCCGAAATGGTTCCATTCAAATAATCCTTGATGGTTTCTGTCCCGTCACTCGTGTCATGCCGCTTCAAATGGAAAAGCGTCATATCCTTCCCCCCAAACAGATCCAACAGGCAATGCAACTGGCTTCGCGCACCCCGCATATCAAAAACACCACCAGCCAATGCGGTAAGATAGGGATACTCCGCCAGTGATTTTTCATCATAAAGCTCTCCATGACCAGGCGGAAACTCAAACCGCGGATAATCCTCTGGTATGTGGATGGGATGTTTTCTCAAGCCTTCAATATAGGATTCGCTTAGTCCTGCGGCTTCAGCGCCTTTAAGGATGATATTCAGATATCGCCGCGTTGGCAAACATTCGTCATTGATGAATGCGGGCAGTCCGACATAAGCAAATGCTTTTACGATTCCTTTACCCGTTTCCACATCAACCGCGATCCGGTCATACCCTATCCCGTACGCCTCCACGGCATCCAGCGGCTCCAGGTGTTCATCCAGGCATTCATGCACCATCCCTTCAACCACGTCATCCGGGTTGCCCGTGTGCTCAATATTCCCTACCCCACCTTCATGCCGGAACCAGTGCTGCACATTGAACCGAAGTTTCCATCCCGGTAGCCGGCCTTTGACTGAGGATATGGGCTCCACTCCCTTTGCCCGCAGGGAGACCAGATTAATATTAGAACCGAAGCCGAAGTAGGTGAACATGGAGCGGAGAAAGTTACTAATTTCAGGGTGTCCACCAAAAAACTGGTGCCACCACTAGTGGTGGCACCAGTTTTTATAACCGCTTGATAATCAAAGGTTATTTGAAAATGCAAAAGATCCATATTCGCCTCCGGGTATTTCAAGGTCTCTTTTGGGGAGTATTCATGTTCCTTTTCATGGAGATCATGCTACCGATATCAGAAAAAGAATCAATAACGCTAAAGCATGCAGGATTGGGCTTGGTCTTTTGGTTGGCCGCGGGAATGGTTTGGGGTTACATTTTACACCTTGTGACAGGAAAGAAACCTGGAAAACAAAGCCCAAACTCAAGAGTGGTATAACCCCTGGAAGCAGCTGCAATATTTAACGTAACTTTCTCCCAATGAAGACCTTAAAAGAAAAACCCTGGCTCTGGTTTGCCCTCTTCTGGGGCTTTTTCATGTTTTTGATCAATGGCGTCATGACTACCTGGTGGTACGAGAAGGAGTTGATCCTGTCTGAGATGGCCATCAAATTCGCGATCTGGATAAGTGCCGGCCTGGTTTTGAGCCTGATCCTTCGCCCCTTTTTCCGAAAAACGCAAGCATCTGATAATGAGGCTTGAGTAAACTTCTCGTGCCACCACTAGTGGTGGCACCAGTCATGTGTTAAAACACGTTGAAAAGCTTCAGGATCGAGAGCAACACCGCCACTAGCAGCACCCCATACGCCACTCTCGACGACCCCGGGATCACACTGACATAATGCGCCGCCAACCATCCGCCGATAAACTGCCCAGCCCCCATCACCAGGCCAATCTCCCACCGGATCATCCCCATCGCCGCGAAAATCACCACAGCTACCAAGGTGAATAAGCCAACCGACAAGGCTTTGATGGTATTTGACTCCACCATCGGGAGACGGGCCACTAAAACCAGGACCGCCAGGTAAAAAACACCCATTCCCATCTGGATAAACCCGCCGTAAAATCCAAGCAACAGCATCAACGGCCACTCGAGCCATTTCGGCAATAAACTGGTTTTGGCCTGCGCGATCAACCATCGCTCCGGATTGAAAATGACGACAAACAACATCACCACCATCAATATCTTGAACACCGTCATGAACTGTCCATGCGTGACCATCGTAGCGACAATAATGCCCGCAACTGCTCCGATAATGACCGGCACAATAAAAGGCAGGTAGCGTTTAAAATCGATCTCACGTTTTCGGAAAAATCCAGCAGATGCGCCGGCCGCATTGAACAGGACACCAACCCGGTTAGTGGCATTCGCGATATGGCCGGGGAGGCCGATTAACTCGGTGAGGATGGTCAGGGTGATCACGGAACCGTTCCCTGACAATGCGTTGATCGCGCCTGCGATTAAAGCACCGCTCAACGCGATGATCAGATCACTCATCGTCGGGCTCATCAGCATCCAGGTCCGCTTCAGTCATCGTCTGGCATAATTCTACCAGCACGCCATTCGCGGAGCGCGGATGAATGAAACAGACCCACTTGCGGTCAGCCCCAATGGAGGGTTTCTCCGATAAGATATCAAACCCGGCTTCTTTCAACCGCTTCATTTCCCTCCGGATATCCGACACTTCGAAAGCGATATGATGGATCCCCTCTCCACGCTTGTCAATAAACTTCTGAATGGGGCTGTCTGCATGCGTGGGCTCGAGCAATTCTACCTTCGCCACCCCCGATCTGAAAAACGATGTCACCACACCTTGATCCGGAACAGATTCATGCTTGTACGGCGCCGCCTTGAGCAATAATTCAAATAACGGATCACTCTTGGCGAGTGATTGAACAGCAATACCAATGTGCTCGAGGGTATACATGAGAGTGGGCGTTAAGGATTAGCCAGGCAAATTAATTATATTTTTGACCTGCAGCCGGTTTGAATGACCGGATCAAATCTGAATAAACTATGAAAAAAACTTGCTACACACTACTGATCGCCTTTCTCCTGGGCTTGAGCACCCATGCCGCGCATGCGCAGGATTATCTCGTGAGTTCGACTTACCTCGGCACGAAAACGAAGCTTGATATTTTCGCGATCTTCTTCCAACTTGTGGACTATGATGTTGACCTTTATGCTATTGAATACCTCACGCCCGGTATTTCACAGGGCGTGGATACCGCTTCCGGTTTGCTCGCCATTCCCAAAGTGGACCCCGGCACACAACTGCCACTGGTTGTGTATGGTCACGGGACTGTAGCCGGCCCGACGGATGTGCCTTCCATGCTGCGCGGCGGTTATGAAGCCACACTGGCCTTTGCGGGTTCCGGTTTTATCACGGTGGCTCCGGATTATCTCGGCCTGGGGCGTTCATCATCCGGTTTTCATCCATACGTGCATGCGGCCACGGAAGCCAGCGCTTCCCTCGATATGTTGAACGCGAGCCTGGAATATCTTGATTTCAACGAGCCCGAGTGGGATCCCAATTTCCTGTTCATCACCGGTTATTCCCAGGGTGGTCACACGTCCATGGCGCTTCACCAGGAGCTTGATGATTTCTGGTCGTTTGTATACCCGGTGACGGCTGCAACGCATATGTCCGGCCCGTACAGCATTTCAGGGGTCATGAAAGATATCATTCTTGATTCCGCAGCATATACCAATCCGGCCTATATGGCCTATATCATGCTGGGGTATAACGAGATCTATGATCTGTTTGATGATGTGAATGAGGTTTTTAAAGACCCGTATATCGCGGATATCAATATGTTTTACACCGATCAGATCAATCTGAATACACTCAATGCCCGGCTCCTGACCACGTTGGCTGGCCAAGGCGAATCCTCTGTACGCGCTCTTTTCCAGGACAGTGTCATCACCGCGATTGAAACCAATCCGGATCACCCGATCAATCTTGCACTGGAAGAGAACGATACGTACAACTTTGCGCCGAAATCCCCAACACGACTTTATTACTGCGGCGGGGATGAGCAGGTTCCATTTGAAAACGCATTGGTCGCTGAAGAAGAAATGATCAACCTGGGCGCTACCGATGTCCAGGCTATCAGCCTTCATCCCAGCTTTGATCATGGGACATGCGTTTTACCTGCGTTCATCAATTCTATTGCGTTCTTTCAATCCTTCCTGAATCCTTCCGGTATAACGCGGTTGAATAGTGTAGTTGAAATTCCGGTTTATCCCAATCCTGCAATAGATGACATCACGATCCCGTGGGATGATTTCCTCCAGGGTGGGCGTTTTACCATTCACGACCTGCAAGGCCGCTTGATCCATTCCGGGCAAACATCAACGAACCGTATCAGCGTTGAACAATTACCAGTCGGGAACTATACGTTGACCATGAGTACAGAACAGGAAGTGCGGGTCGCACGTTTTATCCGGATATGAGTATTCCGATTGAACACTTTGAGGAGCATATCCATGTGCTGATTGCCGAGCGGGGAAAAGAATACTGGGAGGCGCAACAGGTGTTGATGCTCCAGGAAACATCGGAAGGCTGGACGGCTGTGATCGAAGGGCAGGAACCCTACCAGGTATTGCTGGAAGGTCATGATGAGATCGAAAATTGGCACTGTACTTGCCCGTTTGAGCATGGGCCAGTGTGTAAACACATCGCAGCTGCGTTTTATGCGGTCCGGGATGCCATTCGTGTGAATCAAATGGTGGCGCGCGGAGAACTGGACCAGTGGATCGATCAGGCAGCACCCGATACGCTTCGCCAGCTAATGAAAATGCAGATCCGAAAAAACAATACTCTTCGCCAGGCAGTGCTCAAAGGCCTTCAACCCCGATCCGAATGATCAAGATACATGAAGACTAAATCCGACATCGTTACCAATTGGCTACCCCGCTATACCGGGATGCCGCTTGAAGAATTCGAGGAGTATATTCTGCTGGTGAATTTTTCCCATTACGTTGATCTGTTTTCGGAAAAATTCAATGTGGATGTATATGGCCGGGGCTTGTCCATGCAATGCGCCACTGCGGAAAAGATCACGATCATCAATTTTGGCATGGGAAGCGCGAATGCCGCCACGATCATGGACCTGTTGAGCGCCATCAATCCGAAAGCATGCCTGTTCCTGGGCAAATGCGGCGGACTGAAGCAACGAAAAAACAAAGTCGGGGATCTCATTCTCCCCATTGCTGCCATCCGCGGCGAAGGAACTTCCAATGACTATTTTCCCGAAGAGGTTCCTGCTTTGCCGTCATTTGCCCTTCAGAAAGCCACGTCCACTACGATCCGGGATTACGCTAAAGATTATTGGACAGGAACGGTGTACACCACCAATCGCCGGGTTTGGGAATTTGATAACAAGTTCAAGAAATATCTCAAACAGATCCGAGCGCTCGCCATTGATATGGAGACCGCGACACTGTTCAGCGTGGGATTTCACAATGGCATCCCAACCGGCGCACTCCTACTCGTTTCGGATATGCCAATGGTGCCCGAGGGCGTGAAAACCAATCACAGTGATGTGGTCGTCACGAATTCATTTGCCGAAACGCATCTCAACATCGGGATTGATTCGCTTCGGCAGATGATCCACAACAAACTTACTGTCAAGCACCTGAAGTTCTAACTGCTTTTCTCCTGTTTCGCTTTTTCAATCTTCTTCTCCGCTTCTCCATTCCCTTCCTGCGTTTCTTTCCCCAGGTAACCCGGCAATTCCATACCAGCCATGTTGAACAGATCGCTCATCGGAGGGACAGCTTTATAGAGCCCGCTGATAAATTTGGCTGTACTGTTTGATCCACCATCTTGGTTGGCCCCTTCCCATACCGTGACTTTATCAATCTTGATATTCTTGATCGCGTCCACCTGTGTTTTGACCAGCTCAGGCAGCTTGTCTGCGATCAACATCAATACAGCATCCCTTGGGTTGCCACCGGTGGCTTTGACAATCTCATCAAACCCGTCAGCCTGCTTCTGGAGAATTTCAAACAAGCCCTTTGCTTCGGCTTCACGCTTCATCAGCAAGGCATCCGCTTCGGCCCTGGCAATCCGTCGTAACCGCTCGGCTTCCGCTTCGGCATCGATTTCAATCCGGCGCTTCTTGATCTCGGATTCCACAATGATATCCGCTTCCCGCGTAGCCTTGTCGCGTGCAGCGCGGGCCAACTCTGCTTCCCGCTCAGCCACATACCCTTCCTGCAGTGATTTGGCAGCCTGTATTTTTTCAGCAGCGCTGGCGATCATGAGCGCTTCGGCTTCCTTCTTTCTTCGTTCGGCATTGGATGCCGCAATCCGGATCTTCGCATCATTCTCCCCATCGATCGCCGACGCATTGGCCTCAGCTTCACCCACCATGGCCCTCGCTTCCGCGGCACTTACACTGATCCGCTTTTCCTGGTTGGCATTCGCTTCGCCGATGCTTCCATCCCGATCTTTTTCCGCTACACTTTTCTTCGCATCGTTAATTGCCTTCGCTGCGGCTTCCTTACCCAATGCTTCGATATAACCACTCTCATCCTGAATGTCCGTGACATTGACATTGATCAGCATCAATCCGATCTTGCGCAATTCACTGCCCACATTTGAGCTCACATTTGTCAAAAACTTGTCGCGGTCAGAATTGATCTCTTCGATATCCATGGTCGCTACCACCAGGCGGAGCTGTCCGAAAATGATATCCTTGGCCGTCTCGCGGATCTCTTCGGTGGACTTCCGGAGTAAACGTTCCGAGGCGATTTCCATCACGCCCGGTTCATTGCTCACAGCGACTGTAAAACGGGACGGCACATTGACGCGGATGTTCTGCTTGGACAATGCTCCACGCAAATCCACATCGATACTGATCGGGGTGAGATCGAGATAATCGTAATCCTGGATCACCGGCCAGACAAACGAAGCACCACCGGCAAGACACTTGGAAGAGGTTCCCGCGCGTGTTTTGCCATAGATCACTAATATTTTATCTGAAGGACAACGTTTATAACGCGTGACCAACCATAACAGCATCAGAAAAGTCAGTCCAATCAAACCGGCCACAATGACGACCAGGGAGCCAGATAAATCCATGTCAAGTAGGTTTTTGGTTTATAATGCAGAATTTGGTTAGTCCAACGGTGATTTGATGGAAAAAATTCACCGCAAGATCAGGAATCAATCGCTTTCACGGCATCAGCAGCCTTCAAAGGCGGCAATACTTCGACTTTGAGAATATTATCGTCGAGAATTTCAACCACTTTGACGGAATCGCCGGTTTTCAGCGTTTCACCATCCGTCACCGCATCCATTTCCCGCATGCGACCATCAACGACCAGGTGAATTTTGCCTGTGCCCGACCGACTGGCCGGTATCGATAAATAGACCTCCCCTTCCTGGTCCAGTGCATGGTACAAATTCAAGGTTCCGGATTGCTCAAGCTGTGAAAACTTGTACATCATGTAGGCGACAATAAACATAGCTGAAAAACCGACAAGCGCTGCCAACAGGACCGCGATCCAGATCGCCAGGCCATTATTGAGCGTCAGCACACCCGTCCAGCCAAAGAATGTAAAGAAGGCGATAATGCTCCGCACCGACAGCGCGGAAAATTCATGCGATACTTCAGGCGCCTCTCCCGATGAGCCGACATCAATATCCGTATCCACCTCGACATCGGTATCGGAATCAAATCCGAGGAGAAACAGCACGAACTGAATAAAAAACAGAACGCTGAAGACAATAGCAATAAACCAGAACACCTGCTGCGGCGCAGACAGTGCATCCCACCATTCATTTATACTCATCAACACGATCATCTCAATGCGCTGGTTATGTCAAAATAACATCCTGGTTTCGGGAGAAGTTAGAAAAATTAGACCAACTCCCATTATCTATCTATTGTCAAGGTAAGCCGGGTCGTCCAAATCAGGCCGAAAAATTTGAGTTAATTTTGCGTCAACCAACCCTGATCCCGTGGACGTCAAACTATTCAGCGGCAATTACTCCAGATACCTCGCCGAGAACATTGCGGACTATTACGGCTATTCACTCGGCCAATGGGACCTCATGCGCTTCAGCGACGGCGAAATGCAGCCTGTGATTGAAGAATCCGTCCGCGGCTCGTATGTCTTCTTCATCCAGTCCACTCCCGCTCCGGCAGACAACCTGATGGAGTTGCTTCTCTTTATTGATACGGCCAAACGCGCTTCCGCAGATTATATCACCGCCGTGATCCCTTACTTCGGGTACGCCCGGCAGGACCGGAAAGACAAGCCCCGCGTGCCAATCAGCGCCAAACTGATCGCCAATCTGCTCCAGGCTGCCGGCGTCAACCGGGTCATGACTATGGATTTTCACGCCGACCAGATCCAGGGATTCTTTGATATCCCGGTGGATCACCTCCGCAGTAATGCCATTTTCCTCCCTTACCTCGAGGGTCTGGACAGGGAAACAGTGGTTTTTGCCGCACCGGATGTAGGTGGCGTCAAGCGGGCGCGCAATTATGCCAACTATTTTCAATGCGACCTCGTCATTTGCGACAAATACCGCCGGAAGGCAAACGAGGTGGCCGGGATGACCGTGATCGGAAATGTGGAAGGCCGGGATGTCATCCTGGTCGATGACCTGGCGGATACCGCCGGCACCTTATGCAAAGCCGCGGAAGCGCTGATCCAGAAAGGCGCACGAAAGGTTCGGGCCATCTGCACCCACCCGGTATTGTCGGGCAAAGCCTATGACAATATCGAGAACTCCCATCTGACCGAATTGATCGTCGCCGACACTTTGCCCCTTCGCAAACCTTCTCCGAAAATCAAGGTGGTTTCCTCTGCCAAACTCTTCGCGCATGCCATCCGGAATACCCATGAGCACCGGTCGATCTCGGCCCTGTTTATCGGGGACTAAGGGGTCAGTCTGAACAGAAATTTATTTTTTGAGGTCACGGGGTTTTTCCTCTGAAAATCATACCTTTGCGACCCCGAAAGGCAAAACGGGACTCAATTTCAATTCATTATGGAAGTCATCAATCTCAAAGCCGCCTCCAGAAGCGAACTCGGCAAGACTGCTGCGAAATCCTCCCGGAAGACGGATCGCGTACCCTGTGTCCTCTATGGCGGGGATGAAATTCTCCACTTTACCGTGGCCCCCCTGGACCTGCGTCCGGTAGTCTATACCCCTGAATTTAAAACCGTTGAGATCGACCTGGACGGCACTATACATCGCTGCATTCTGAAGGATATCCAGGTTCACCCGGTGAATGAGCGGATCCTTCATGTCGACTTTCTTCGTTTGATCGAGGATCACCCGATCAAGATAGAGGTGCCGATCAGTTTTGAAGGCGCCGCCATGGGCTTGAAAGCAGGTGGAAAGCTGATCAAAAAGCTGCGTAAAGTCAAGATCAAAGCCGTCCCGGCCAGCCTCATCGACAAGATCGTGCTGGATACAACCCCGATGGCCCTGGGTCAAACCCAGCGGATCAAAGACCTCCAGATCCCGGAAGGTATCGAGGTGCTGAATAATGAAAATGTCCCCGTTGCCAGTATCGAGATCCCGAGAGCGCTCCGTTCCGGAACTGCTGAGGATGCTACTGCCAAACCTGCTGAAGGGGAAGCAGCGAAAACTGAAGAGCCCAAAGCAGAAGAAGCCAAAGCGGAATAATACAAGGCTCCGTGCACAAGACATTTTAAATCAAACAAGAAAGCATCCGCGAGGGTGCTTTTTTATTTTTGGGCAATGGCAGCGTCAACACTTCGGGTCGGGCTTTTTCAAATGGATATCCGGTGGGAGGATCCCGCTGAGAACATCAACCATGTCGCCAGGCATCTGGATGCTGCACCCCGGATGGATCTTTTGATCTTGCCCGAAATGTGGTCGACCGGGTTTTCAATGAACCCTGAAGCTATAGCTGAAGCCCATCCCGGCCAGGCTGCCGCCTGGATGAGAACCAGGGCCATGGAGGATCAGATGGTTATTGCCGGAAGCCTGGCCGTACGCGATAATGGGGCCTTCTTTAACCGGATGTATGTTTACCATCCGGACGGCTCATCAGGGCATTATGACAAAAAGCACCTCTTCACCTATGCCGGTGAACACCAGCACTACACCCCGGGAAATTCCCAATTCCGGTTTGATATTAATGGCTGGAAGGTGGCGGGTCAGATTTGCTATGATCTCCGTTTTCCAACCTGGTGCAGAAACACCGATGATTACGATTTGATGCTTGTGGTGGCCAACTGGCCCGCGCCGCGGATCCACCATTGGGACCTGCTGTTGCGCGCTCGAGCGGTTGAAAATCAATGCTTTGTTGCCGGGGTGAATCGATGCGGAGTGGATGGCAACGGGCTTCAATATCCCGGGCACTCGGCCGTCATCAGTCCATCAGGTGATTCGCTCGCAAGCCCGGCCGGTGAAAAACTGGAGGTCATAGACCTTCGCTATGATGAACTGTCCGGGTATCGTACAAAATACCCCTTTCTCCGGGACCGGGATAGTCTAATCCTCTAGTTTGGCATCGTTTTTGTATTAGGGTTTTCTTTAATATGAAAAAGAACGCCCGGTACATATCCTTATCCCATCTGGCTTTGGCGATTGGCATGGTCCTGACCGGCTGTACAACTGTTCGACCGGTAGCGGGATCAGAAGTCCCGGAAACGCGGCTACCGTATGCCCGGAATGTATACCTGAATGAAAAGGCCAGACAGGAAGCCGCATTACGGCAATCCATGGTGGACAAAGCGACAGAATACCTGGGTATTCGCTACCGCTATGGCTGCCAGACCCCGGAAAAAGGATTTGATTGCTCGGGGCTGGTCTATCATGTCGCCTTGCAAAATGACGTCCACCTTCCCCGGTCATCGGCCTCCCAATCCAAACACGGGCAAAACATTCCCTGGAAAAAAACAACCACCGGCGACCTGGTCTTCTTTGGTCAAAAAGGACGGATCAATCATGTCGGCATCGTGCAGGAAAACACGGGTAAAAGCCTGATCATCATTCACAGCACCACGCGTAAAGGGGTGATCAGTGAGGATGTGCTCAGCAGCGCCTATTGGAAAAAGCGGATTCGCCACGGCGCGAATTTCAGTACGATGTTATAAACGCAATTCCCCCTATCGAACATCAAACCAGACTTGTTCGTCTGACCTTCCTTCGTGATAATCCACGACGATCTCTTCTCCCGGCTCAATCGTTTTCCCGGCTTTGAACACAATCAATTCACTCGCAAAGTCCGGTTCAAAAGTGGCGTTGGGTTCATCTGAATGATTATACAGCGATCCATATCCCAATGCTAGCGCGATAATCTCCCGTCGCCATTCGAAATAATAATCATACAATATATACCCGCGAATGATCTGTCTCGCCTGGTCAGCCGGAATGAGGATCACGGGACATAATTCAATGACACTGCCGGCCGCTATCGGCTCCGTACAGAAAACACCCAACCGATGCTTTCCACTTGGTGCATAATACAAACCGGGATGTTGTTGCAAGGCAGACAAGATTCGGATCAGTTTCGCCGCAAGGTATAAATAGCGGTAATGATGATCAGGAAGCCGAGAAAATGAAGCCAGGTCAGGATCTCACCATCCAGGCTGCCCCACACCAGGGCCATGCATGGAATGGCGTACGCGATGGCGGAACCGAAGACGACATTCGTTTCCTGGAGCAACCAGTAAAACAACACATTCGCCATAACTGTGCAGACCAGTGCCAGCAGGAGGAGTGCGGGCATGGATATTTCCCAGACTGCCGGATCCACAATTTTTTCGTGCGTACCCGCGCCCAACAGGATCAACAACACCGGACCGGCCAGGGAGAAAAAGCCCATGGAGGTCAGGGCGATGGGATGAATATCCTGCCCATATTTTTTAACTAGGTTGGCACTCAGTCCATAACACGCCGTGGCCACAACGACCAATCCGGCGTGCCCGCTCACCGTCCAGTCCTTCTCGCCCATCACCAGGATCACGAGGCCGATAGCGCCCAGCATGACCCCGAGGATCTGGTATCGGTGCAATTTTGAACCGAATAACAGTACACCAATGATCAAGGCAAATATGGGCGTGAGGCTATTGAGCACCCCTGTCACTGCGCTGCCCAGGCGGGTCTCGGCGATCGCGTAGAGAAACGCTGGAATTCCGTTCCCGGTCAACGCGATGGCCGCGGCATATTTGATTTTCCCTTTCGGAAATTTGACGCGGGCAATGAAAAATATCGGCAGGAAGGCCAACGCGGATACTGCAATCCGCATCGCGCCAACTTCCACAGGACTGAATGCGATCAGTCCTTTTTTGATCAGGATAAATGAACCGCCCCAGATAAAGGAAAGAAAAATGAAAATGAGCCATGCCTTCAGGCTGACGACATGCGCAGGTGATTCACTGGTATTCATTTCTGCGAGGCGATTGAGTTGACTTTCCGCCAAACCCGCCATACGTTCTGATAACAGATCTTCTCCATATCCGCGTCTGAATAACCACGGCGCAGCAACTCGTAAATCAGGTTTGGATACATACTCACATCCTTCAACCCGGTTGGCAAACTGTCCCCTACGCCATCAAAATCAGATCCAAGTCCGACATGCTCAATGCCGGCTATTTGGCGCACATGATCAATATGGTCAGCTACCCGCTTCACATCGGAATAAATGGTTGGAAATTCTTTTCTCAATTTTTCTTCGATTGTTTTGGCCTTTGGATCATTCCTGTCCAGCCCTGCTTTGGCCAACCGTTCATCCAGCTCGCGATTGAATTTTTTCCGAGCGGCTTCGATTTCCGGATCCAGGAATGCACCACCGAAATTGATCTGGATGACGCCGTCTTTCTTCCCCAGCAACCGGATCATATCGTCATCCATATTGCGCTCCCATCCCGGTGTAAAGGCGCGGCAAGAGGAGTGAGACGCAATGACCGGCGATTTTGAAAGCTCCATGACCTGGTAAAATGTCTTATCCGAAATGTGGGACACATCGATCATCATACCTGTTTCATTCATGGCAACGATGAGTTCACGTCCATAAGGGCTCAAGCCTCCCCAGGTTGCTGTCGTATCGTAGGAGCTATCACAGATGTGGTTGTCTTTCCCATGCGTGAGGGTCACGTAGCGTATTCCCCGCCCGTAGAAATGAGCCAGGTCGTTCAGGTGCTCAATCGGTGCGCCATTCTCCAGTCCCATTGGCAAGGAAATGAGCCCCCGCGCAAAATTCCGCTCAATTTCTTCCGGGGAATTTCCATGCGCAAACTTGTCAGGATGTGCGGCAATGATACCCTGCACCATATCAATCAGTGAATCCGCGAGGATTTTGGCGCCGGCAAGATCCTTTTGTTCCGAGCTGGGGATGAAAATTGACATGAACGGCGCGTCCAACCCGCCCGCTTTTGCCCGTTTATAATCAAAATCCCCGTCATTCGTTTCGACCGGGATGCCCAGGTATTTGCGTTCGAGCCTGAAATTTTTGACCTGCAATCTATACGGAAGATCAATATGCCCGTCCGTAATGAGAGTGGATTTGGCCAGTTTCCGGGCACGATCCATGAGGGGCTGATCGATTGCTTCAGTGTTCATACGGGCTGTTGTGCAGGCGAGGAAAGGAAGGAGCAGAAAGGCAGCGGTTCGCTTCATGCGCGTGGTTCAGCGGCAAAAATAATGGTCCGGTCGCGAAGCAGACCGAATTTCCGCATTCGTCCCGGCTCAAAAAAGGATACACTGCGGGAATGGAAAGAATTATTACTTTTGCGTCCTCTTTTTACACAACTGTCCGGATCGGTAGTTCAGTTGGTTAGAATGCCGCCCTGTCACGGCGGAGGTCGCGGGTTCGAGTCCCGTCCGGTCCGCTTGAAGCCTCACGATGTGAGGCTTTTTTTATGGATTGGTTGGAATCCCAGGAATAGATAAAATCGCATTTTGCCCGCGAGGTTCAAGTCCTGACGTGGCTATCCTGCGGATAGGCAGTCAGGATACTGACCGAGTTTTGGCA
>AERA01013209.1_pt1 | contig 46525 bp, 39 predicted proteins | sample 267968 | NCBI WGS metagenome assembly AERA01 (sample SAMN02954363, study PRJNA61401) | activated sludge metagenome | biome: terrestrial; feature: wastewater treatment plant; material: activated biomass; isolation source: activated biomass of an industrial wastewater treatment plant | reverse complement strand
GGAGGCAAAATGTTTTCATTGTGTCAATAACCGGCACCTGGTCATTTATCCCCAGAGTATCCGCCTGCCGGGCCAGAAGCGCGATGGCCACGGAAATGATGCAAAAAACCAAAGGCCGGAAAGCTAAATTTTCCCGGATCCGGTTGAAGTAAAATTTGAGGTTGAATGGCATTCGGATCTCAATTGAACAAGTAGAATGAATAGGCTATCCAGGCAACTAAAGTTAGGTAAACCTGATCGATGCCCTGGAACAGCACTCCGGAAATGTCCGCTATTCCTTTCGCTGAATAGCTTTCACACCGCGTATGCCGTTCAATCAGTATGCCCCACCGTAAAGTCAATAGCATGGCGATGCCGCCGGAGAGACAATACATTTATGCCGGATTCATGAATTGACCTTAAAAAGTATCCGCATATGATGACCTATTATCCGTTGGCTACCGGCAATACCTGGACTTATAAACAAAAGGATGGAAGCATCTATTCCAATACCATCCTGAACATCGAAGGTCATGTCGCCACGATGCAGAACAGTACCGTCACTGAACCCACACGCGTAAAAGTGGAAAACGGCATAATGTATAATGAATTGATGACACCGGGGAATTTCCAGGTATGGCTGAAGAACGATATGAAAAAGGGTGATGCATGGGATGCCACGTTTGTCGCCAACGGGCTCAACAGCATCATGGAATTTTGTGTCAGGGAAACCGGAATGAATAAAACAGTGAACGGCGTAGCGTACGCCGATGTCGTTATGCTGGAAGCGGAATCAAAAATCGAAATGAATGGCAACCGGATCAGCACGAGTTTTATTACCCAGTATTATTATGCCAAAGATATTGGCCTGATCCTGACGACCTCTTCGCTTGGGGATGTGCATGAACTGCACCAATTTATCAGGAGATAGCTTCCTGTATAGCCCGATCCAGAATGTCAATGCCCAGATCAATTTCCTCCCTGGAAATCGTCAGCGGAGGCGCGATCCGAAATACGCCGCCCATACCCTTGAAGCGTACTATATTCATGCTGAGTCCCAACTCAAGGCAACGGGAAGAGATCCGGTTTCCCAGCTCAATGTCCGGTTCCCTGGAGTGCCTGTCCCTGACAATTTCAACACCAAGCAACAGCCCCCGGCCACGAATATCGCCGATGCATTCATACTTGTCTTGAAGGGCTAATAATTGCTCTTTAAATAGCGACCCTGCTGTTCGGCTTGTTTGGCCATATGATCATTGATCAGGATATCAATCATCGCCAGGCCGATACGCGCTGGTAATGGATCCGAAATATGAGAGGTGATATTGATAAAACCTTTGGTGTAACAGTCTTCCTCAATTTCCCTGCTGGTCATCGTGGCTGCCAGCGGGAGCCCGCCGCCCAGTGTTTTCGACAGCGTGAGAAAATCAGGAATGATATCCAGGGATTCAAATGCAAAATTTACACCCAGTCGGCCAAAGCCGGTTTGGGCCTCATCCAGGATCAGGTACATTCCGCGTTCCGCGCACATCGACTGAAGTCGTTTCAGATAATCTGCCGAGATTTCAATAATGCCCGCCGCACTGAGCACGGGTTCGATGATACAGGCTGCTGGGGCGCCAACGGATTGTGCATCCACCATGGCCATCCCGGCTTCCAGGCAAGTATGATCACACTGATCCTGACAATGCCGGATGGGGCAGCGATATGCATACGGTGCCGGAATGGACAAATTGCCCGGAATGACAGGCCCGTATCCCTTCCGGGTATGCGAATAGGTACTGGATTGTGCGCCGGCCGTCATCCCATGCCAAGAGCCCAGGAACCCGATGATCTCAAATCCTCCTGTGGATAGTTTAGCCATGCGGATAGCGACTTCATTGGATTCAGAGCCTGTGTTGACAAACACACATTTGTCAAGGCCAGCCGGTAACAGCTCCACCAGTTGGCGGCTCAATTCAATCACGGCGGGGGAAAGCATAGTGCTCAGCAAGTGCAGACTTTCCTCTGTAGCCGTTTTGATCGCTGCCACCAGCTTGTCATGATTATGTCCAAACACGGAACACATCTGACCGGACGTGAAATCCAGTATGGCCTTCCCATCCTGCGTATAGAGATAGGCACCCTTGGCGCTTTGGATGAGGACCGGTGAGAAATGCTCACAATAGCGGATCAATGTTTTCTCCGCTTCATTGAGCCATTCAGGTTTTTCCATAAGGTGAATAGCTATCGTTGCTATTTTCTTAAAATACTCTCCATTTTCTTTCCCCGCGCCAGTTCATCCACCAGCTTGTCCAGGTACCGGATCTTTTGCATCAGGGGATCTTCGATGTTCTCCACCCGGTACCCGCATATCACACCGGTGATTTTAGACACATTGGGATTGAGTTGCGGAGCCTCCCTGAAGAAGGTTTCAAAGTCGACCTTGGTATCAATTTGTTTCTGCAATGCCTTTGCCGTATAGCCGGTCAACCAGCGAATGATCGTATCCAGTTCTTCCTTCGTCTTTCCTTTCCGCTCCACCTTTGTGATGTAATGCGGATAGACGCTGGCAAATGACATTTTGAAGATCCGTGTATTGTTCATGATATCAGGCTTGGGAATGGAATGAAGTCAATGAAAAGGATCCTGTTGCTGTCCTAATTGTGCAGATAAATATACGCATTCAGGGAAGTAGCGATCACCATCCACACCGCGTAGGGAAGGATCAGCAATGACTTGACACCCAAGACTATCCGGTAATAAAATAAAAGGAAGATAACCAGCAATGTCAGCAGGGTAATAATAATCAATGCAAAGCCGGTTTGATGAAAATGAAAAAAACAGGATTCCAGCTCACGTTGAGCAACCATTGCACGCCAAATAATCCTGCCAGTAAATATCGATTCAGCACCTTCGGCCAGAGAAACGCCATATAGATGGCAAGACAGATCATGATCGTGGTCCACGCGAACCCGAAAACCCAGCCCGGCGGCGTCCAGGGCGCTTTGGCGAGGTTTGCATACCATTCGGAAGCAACACCCGGACCGGTAAATAAACCGCCAATTCCTAATGCCGTGAAATTGAGCGCCACAAAGATCAGGATGCGCAGTGCCATAGATGATTAAGATAATGGATTTATATCAGATGATTCAGGTCAGCAGCGTGATCATCTTTTGTCAATCCGCGCCGAAGCCGGTTTGGAGACGGTCTATGCCTTTCTGACAAATTCAGATTTGAGCGCCATGGACCCAAAGCCATCAATTTTGCAATCAATATTATGATCGCCTTCAACCAGGCGTATGTTTTTCACCTTCGTTCCCGCCTTCAGGGGTTTAGGCGCGCCCTTCACAGGGAGATCTTTCACGATGATGACAGCATCACCATCCCGGAGTGTGTTTCCATTTGCATCAACAACGGATGGCCCCGCTGATTCCATTGATGCATTCGGATCCCATTCGTGCCCGCAATCCGGACATGCGTACAGCGCCTCATTCATCGGGTAGCCATAGGGTGATTCACACGCCGGGCATTTTTTCAGGGTATCGGGCATGGGGCCAAGTTACATTTTAATCAACGTCCGCACGATTCGTTCCTGGTCAGCCTGGATCACAATATGATAAGTACCCTGCGGCAGTGCATTCAAGTCAACCTGATCAGTTGCTTTCTGAAGGATAATGGGAGTTGAAACCTGGTTGCCTTTACCATCCAGAATTGAAATAGCTAAGGGATAATCAACATTCCCGTTTATTGTAAAGTGATCTGAAGCCGGATTTGGATTGATGGTAAGATCCTCCAGGCTTTGATGATCATCATGGGTGGATGAGATCACCTGATCAATCTGCAGAATAAACACATCGGATCCACCTTTGGACTGGACATTGAGCGTGCCCGCGGGTTCAGGATCGAGATCCGACGTGCTAAAGAAACTGCCGACTATTACGATATCGCCGGTTGTCGTGACATCAATTCCATACCCTGAATCACCGGATGTTCCACCGGTACGTTTTGCCCAGACCAGGTGGCCCTGACTGTTGTATTTAATGATGTAGGTGTCTTCAAGGCCGGCGGAGGGGAGTAGGAATTCCCCATTACCCGGATCAAAGTCCGGACTGTCATAAAACAATCCGGTTACATAGACGTCACCCAGCACATCTACAGCTACCCCATACCCGAATTCAATACTCTCCCCACCCAGGATAGCTGACCACATCAAATTTCCGTTCGAATTCAGTTTTGCTGTATAACTGTCTTCCGAGCCTTTGGACAGCATGATGCCGCCATTTTGTTCCGGATCAAAATCGATGTCCTGGGAAAAGAATCCGTGCGCCACAATATTATTATTCGCATCAATGTCGATATCCGCGGAGTACACAAAGCCGGTACTGGTAAAAGTGGTCACCCAGATGAATGCACCGGCGGGTGATAATTTGAGGTAAAAGGGATCGCCCAGTCCATCACCATAAACACTCGCCTGTCCTGCGCCGGGATCGAAATCGGTTGTGCCTGAAAAATTGCCGGTGATGATCACATTATTCTGGTGATCGACCACCACGGCTTCCGCTTCTTCATTGCTGCCGGATCCAAAATCATACGCCCAGAGAAAATCCCCGGTTGCATTCAATTTCAAAACATAGGCATCAGGCCCACCGGGTGCGCTCAGGTTGTGTGTTCCGCTGCCCGGATTGAAATCCACTGTGCCGACAAAACGACCAACCACATAAATATCACCGCTTTGATCGATGGCCACATCATTGGCCTCATCCAGCGAGGTGCCGCCAATCCGCTTTGCCCAGATCAATTCACCGGCTGAATTGAGTTTGACCACAAAAATATCTTGCTGCCCGGCAGCGGTCAATGTCATCTCGCCATCGGTGGGATCAAAATCCGCCTGCTGTTCAAAGGACCCAACCACGTACACCTCTCCGGATTCATGAATGTCAAGCCCAAAGCCCAGGTCATTTTTACTCCCGCCAAAGGTGGACACCCAAACCAGTTCGCCCGAAGAATTGTGCTTGGTGACATAAACATCAAATTCACCTTTGGTGGTTTTATTCTGCGCCCCGGAACTCCCATCAAAATCTGTGGTGCCATTGAATGTGCCGATCGTATAGATATTACCGTCGAGATCTGTTTTGACATCTGCAACGCCTTCAAATGCAGTCCCCGCAACGGAAGATACCCATCCTGAACTGGTCATTTGTCCGAGGAGCGGTCTGGAAAACATCAGAAAAAATATGCATGAAAAACAAATCCTTGAGATCAGAAACTTGATTGGCATAAGACAAAGTGGCTATAATGAGGGGGCAAATGTATAAAGGCGTTGCAAATAATCAAAAAAGAAAAGCATCCAGGGCGAACAAGCTGACAAATAATATAGCAATGATCGTTAGTGCCCGGGGTAACCAATTAATCAACCTGATCATGGGTGTCATGGTTGAATGATGTTGATCATCAAGTTATGGGTTTCTTCCTTGAAGATGGCGCTTAACAAATACATGCCGGTGGGCAAAGCGGAAAGATCGAGCCAGGAGCCAGGGAATGGCTTCGACATTAGTTCTGATCCGGTCATGTCGTAAACGATGACCATTTCCAGGATTCGCGTCTGCGGATAATATAAGGAGACGCCGGCAGATGCTGGCTGAGGTTCAATATAGAATCGCTGTTGATCTGTCGGGATCTCAAGCGCGTTGGCCAGGTCATTTTCATAATACTCCAGGTCGTACTGATCATCACTGTTTAACCGGACAATGAAAAGATCCAGGTCGGTATCCCCATCAATATCCACCAGGGAAGGAAATAACAGATTATCCTCTTCCCCGGAAGCCGGTAGTCCGAAAGGTCCGATCCAGGGAAAAAGATATGAAGGCTTTCCGTTCAGGCCAGGCATATTTTCATAGTAATAGAGGTATGGAATTTGGTCGTCTGCGTTAGTCCCTCTGCCCAATGCGTCGATGTCGCCATCCAGGTCGATGTCGCCCACGGTTAAAAAAATCTGCCCGAGACCATGTGTTTTCAGGTTATAGGGTTCGGTGTACCAGCCAAGGAATGAAGGTAATTGCTGTGTTCCGGTATTCTTTGCGTATTTGAATGTATTCTGTTCTGCATATAATGTGTCCTAATATAATGTGTCCTCGCCAGATATCTCGTATGCTCGCTCGTACCCACTGATCAGAAGGTCAAGATCGCCGTCGAGATCCATATCGACCAGTTCTGGAATAAAAAAACTGCCACTGACGAATGGGTCAAGCCTTAACTCCTCACCCGTCGTAAAGGTGTAGGTGGGTGACAGTGAAGTGCCGGTATTGTGAAAGTATTTGACTTGCTGGATCCCTCTTTCATCCAGGTCAGCGCAGATCATCATATCCAGCTTGCCATCGTGGTTGAGATCTCCGATTGCAGGGGCAAAGTAGCCTGTTGGAAAAGGGAAACTGCTGGTATAGGGTTGCCGGGGCCCGAATGCAGGATGGGTTTTGGAGCCGGTATTGATTTGTTTGTCAATAAACCAATGGATATTCTCTTCAGTCGGATTTTCAACATCATCTATGGAAGCAATACCGATGTGAAGTGCATCCAAATCACCATCCTGGTCAAGATCATAAAACAACACGCGGAGACTCGGATTTTGATCGCCGTTGGAATATGCCTTCACGCCAAAGGATTCCAGCCCCTTGAATGCGTATTGTTGTGCGGGCAGCAATATCGGTGCAAGCCAAAGCAGGAAAGTTATACTGTTCTTCATGACTGATTCAGGGTGTTTAGCATTTCAAGTGTAAATACATTCTGTCCTGGCTGTATGGAGCGTTCCAGGCGCAATGGCGAGTAATTATTTTTTTGGGCCATAATCTGCAGGGTGGCTATCCGCTCACGATTAAAGTTGATGTGTTCGGTATAATCAAATGAGAGTACGCCATTCGAAGACGTTATTCCGTCCACGCGCTCGCGATACATTAATTCTTCACAGCATGTGTTATTGGGACCCTCCAGGGTAACCATGTTTCGCAAAACAAAGGCGCTTACAATCACCTCTGAAAGCGGTTGCCCAGTCTCCTTGTCAATAAACGATAGCTGTATTTCAGCCATAAAATTTTCGTTAATGACCTCACATTCATGAGGTTCAAAAATAAGTCGGCAAGGTTCTACCCCCGTTCTGCAACCCATTATCACTATGGACGCCAGAATACAAGCAAAAGCCCCTTTCATAAAAAGGTCCATATGGTATATTTTCTACAATGTTAAATCCAGGCAGTGTGGTCCGGAATGATATCAATTATGGGTAGGGATGATTCCCATCAGGGTGATGATTCGGGGTAAGGAGCAGGTCCACGAAGGAGTGACGGCCTGGACAGCCAATTCTTGCAGCCACCCGCAGGCTAATGAATTTCATCCAAAAGGATGAATCCGTCACCAGGTCATCAGGCCATCTTCGTTTCCTGAGTCAAAATGGCAAATGCCGATGAAGAACCTGTTTTTAACACTGCTGATCTGCAGCCTGACTTCGAGTGTGATGGCCCAGCATGTCGGGATTAATACCAATAACCCGCAGGAGCAATTGCACCTCCGCAGTGATTCGGTGAAACTGGCCCTCCGGATGGACAGTAAAAAATCCGCCGCCGGAGGATTCAATTATTTTACGGTAACCGTCGCCCCGGCTTCAGCAACCGCCTTTGAATTCAACCCGGAATACCAGGACTGGACTGACCTCAACCATACAAAACTGCTCCAGAGCGATGATGTCCGGATGAATGGCCCTCAACTCGAGCTCGTACCTGATTTTGCAAATCCATTGCGTGTGCAGTTTGCGGCAGGCAGCACCATTCCCAGCAATGCACAAATTACGGATGTCACGGTCTATGCGGAGTGGAGAAGGATCGGCACCTATGCGGGAAATATGGGATTCAGCCTGATCATCAACAAAGCCAGTAACCATCAACCGCTCCTTGTATTCGGTCCCCAATTGGTGAGTAATTCGACGGATCTCACGCAGGCGATTACTTATCAGAGTGTCATTAATCCGATCACACCGGATATGATCAACCTGGGTGATTTCTATCTTCATTTCTTCCCGCAAGGTTCTTATGTTCAGGGATTGAGTCGCCTGGAGATCGACCGGATCTGGGTGGAGATCGAATACAAATTGCCGGCGACGAATGGTACGAATGTATTCTGGTCTTCCGGCGTCAAGGAAGGACAATACCGCATCACCAATTCGCCCAATCTCAATACCAATTTATTTCTGTCGATCGATGAAAACGGAGTTACCCAATTGAAAGGACTCAAGCTCGCCAAAAACGCAGGCGCCGGCAAAGTGTTGATGTCCAATAATGAAGGCCGCGCGTATTGGGCGGAACTTCCGTCTGTGAATGTGAATAGAATTGATGATCTGCTCGACGGCAAAAGTGATGCATCCAATCTGTTTGTCGGGTCTGGAAGCGGTGATAGTCTCACATCGGGGCAACACAATGCAGGGTTTGGATATCACGCACTCAGCCAAAACACATCGGGCCAGCAAAATACAGCGATTGGCAATTACGCGCTGCAGTCCAATACGATCGGTTTATCGAATACGGCACTTGGTTTTCTGAGTTTGTCGTCCAACATCAATGGTGCCAACAATACGGCTGTCGGAGGCGGAAGTATGAATGAGAACCTATCCGGCGGTGGCAATACAGCTGTGGGAACCTCTTCGCTGGGCGATAATATCACCGGGAATAACAACACGGGCCTTGGCTATAATAGCCTGCGCAATAATACATCCGGACTGGAGAATACAGCCGCCGGCGCGTTCGCCTTGCGGGAAAATACGCTGGGTCAATACAATGTGGCCGTCGGATCCTACAGTCTGGAGAACAATACCAGTGGAGATCATAATGTTGGACTTGGCCGGTTCGTCATGAAAGGCAATACCACCGGCGAGAACAATTCGAGTGTTGGCAGTTCCGCGATGTTTAGCAACACCACCGGTAGTAACAATACCGTGATGGGAAAAGATGCCCTGTATTTCAATGTGGCGAACTCCCGAAGCACGGCTATTGGGTACAGGGCGATGTGCTATGCTGATGATGATCCGGTTGGCCGGGAAACATTCAACACTGCCATTGGGTATGAAGCGCTTTTAGGGCATTACTCGAAAAGCATCAACACCGGTGCACACAATACGGCCATTGGCGACCGGGCGATGCTGTCCAATACCTCCGGATCATATAATACTGCAGCTGGCAGTGAAGCGTTGAAAACCAACACGACGGGTGAACATAATACAGCGATTGGACGATATGCGATGACGCTGAACACCACAGGGTACAATAACACAGCAATTGGAAATGAAGCGCTCTATCTCAATACGACGGGTTATAATAACACCGCTATAGGCCGGTTTGCGTTATTTCAGAATGTAGGGAATATTGGAAGCACCGCTATCGGTTACCAGGCTATGTTTAACGCGAGCAATGCCGCCACGGGCATCAGTACGCGAAATACCGCGGTGGGTAACCAGGCCTTGTTTGGCAGCCCCAGCGTGGTCGCCAACACGGGCACTGCTAATACTGCTATTGGTCATGAAGCACTTTTTGGCAATGCCAATGGAAGTTTCAACACGGCTGTTGGGGCCGGCGCTTTGTTATCAAATGAAGAAAACTCCAGAAGTACTGCCATCGGATACTATGCCATGCGGTATGCTGCCAATCTGAATGTGCCCTATTCAACGTACAATACAGCCGTAGGCTACGGTGCATTGCAGGGCAGCGGCATACCAGCCAATAATTTCGGCACCTATAATACGGCCGTGGGGGATGTGGCCCTCACCTCTAATACGTCCGGTTCCAATAACACTGCGGTAGGCGCAGAAGCCCTGTTCGATAATACAATCGGTGGAGATAATATTGCCGTCGGTCGACGCGCCATGTTTGCCAACACAACAGGAAATGATAACGTCAGTTTAGGATCCTTCTCAATGTTCGACAACACCTCCGGGTCGCTGAATGTCGCCGTTGGTTTTCAATCCATGCTGAACAATACGGCGGGCAGCTCGAATGTTGCGGTCGGCTGGAATGCAATGAGCGGAAATACGACAGGCAACAGTAACACTTCCATAGGCGCATTTGCCGGCGAGAACATGGCAACAGGAGTAGAAAATACCGGCGTGGGCAAAGGCGCGCTGCAACATAATGCTACCGGTTCGCAGAATTCAGCGTTAGGGCATCTGGCAGGTCCTTCCAGTACAGCAGTGGTGACCAATCAATGCACATTTCTGGGCAACGGGTCCGGATTGAGCACCAGCAGATCCAATGTAACGATGTTGGGTTTCGGAGCCAATGGTAATCTGTGCACCGGGGATAACCAGGTCATTCTCGGCAATGGTTTTGTGACGCAGCTTCGCGCTGCTGTATCAAGCATCACCGCGTATTCCGATGAGCGATTCAAATACAATGTTCAGGATAATGTCAGCGGACTGGATTTTATCAATCGCCTGCGACCGGTGACCTATCAGCACGATCCTTTTAAATTGAATGAAATACTGGATGTGCCAGACAGTCTGTATGTTCCCGTTTCTGAAGCGGACAGGGAGAGACGGTTTATCGGTTTTCTGGCTCAGGAAGTCGAGGCGGCTGCACAGGCAAGCGGATTCGATTTTCCGGGCCTTGATACGCCGGAGAATGATCATCAGGCCTATGCACTCCGATATGGTGATTTTATCATGCCAATGACCAAGGCGATCCAGGAACTGAGTGAAGAGAATGAAATATTGAAAGTTGAGAACCAAAAGCTATTGGATCGACTGAATGCACTGGAGACCGAGGTGCAGCAGATAGTTGCTGAATTGACGCTGCAGGCGCAAGACCGAAGGGAATAAATATCTTCTGTCCGCCGTCATTCCCGTAACAATGCCTTGATCTTGCTTTCTCTAATGCACTTCTTCATCAACCTGAAAGACGTCAATGCCTCGCATGTGTTAATCATTTTACTATCGCGTAATCACTAATGTCTCACTCGCCTCACTTTCCAGTCCGCGGGCAGTGCGGGCTGTGATGAAATAATAGTACGTTTCTCCTTTTTTGATCTTCGTATCCAGGAAGGAAGTGTCCTTGCCCGCGGGTTTAGCCACGGTGGTCATTTTTTCATCCGCACCAATCTTGTAAAGAGTATACGCTGAAATATCACTTCGCAGCGGCGAATTCCACTTGATCCGGATCCCGGTCTCCTCATTGACGCCCATCAGGTATTGCGGACCAAACCTGTAGTACATCGGATCATTCAGCGCCACTTTTTCTGAATACCCACTTTCATGTCCAAAAATATTGTAGGCTTTGACCACAAAGCTGTCCTTGGGCGTGAGATGTTTTAGGACCAGGAAATTTTCCTCAAATAATAACATCGTATCATGGAGTGTCCTGTATTTTTCTTTTGCGGCCGGATCAAATTGAAAGACGCGATAGCCCAGGTGATGATTCGTTTCATTGCCACTGAGATCCATCCACCTCAACAAGTAAGTGGTGTCAGTCAGTGAGGTGAGTTTCAATTCGGTGGGTGCGGGAATATAAATGGGCACATCCTGCCGTGCAGTCGTGGAATTGGAAGGCGAACTTTTCAAATACCCGATGCTTTCACTGATGACGGCATAGGTATACGATTGATCCGGCTTCAGCGTCGCCGAGGTGTCCGTCCATTCATGCCAAACCTTGTCGTCTTGTGCATGGATAAAGCTGGATACGACCATGGAAGAATCCGGTTCCCCGAATCCTTCATTCCGCAACACATAATAGCCGCGGTCCTGAAAGCCGGCTCGTTTCCATCGGATAATGATCTGTTTGCCGTTGACCTCCGAAATAGCTGAATCCGGAATTTCAGCCGGCCACCCATAATCGCTGACCGAGGTCACTCTTGCGGTGATCAACGGTTCATCCTGCACGAGATCATCCATTTCAAAGTAATAGAAATAGGACTCCATCACATCCTCCACCGGATCACGGTAGGTGGAATCCGTGGCGGAAAAATGAGAGATCAATTCATAGGGACCATTGTACACCCGGCTGCGATACAACCGCATGGTCCGGATGCGCCAGGGATTGAGTACGCGCCACTTCAGTTCGATGACAGGCTCGGTTTGATGACCGGTGGCCTTGAAATACGTCATGATCGGTTCGGCGGCAGGCGGAAGGTTGGATCCGATCGCGTATTCGGAAACAGGGCCGAGGTGTCCGTACCGGTTGACCGGCCTTATGATGTATTGATACATCCCCTGGGTATGGACCGATGCGGTATCCATAAAGATCGCCAGGATCGTGTCTGAGGAAGCAGCAAAGCTGGAAATGCCTTTGACCAGTTTATAATCCGGTTTGAAGGGTGCGGTCTTATACGCCAGGTATGTATACACCTCAGGTTTTTTTTCATACGGAATTTTCCATTTGCATCGGATGATCGGTTCATTGTTTGTCACACCATAATAGGTTGGCGCCCAATCGTATTTTTCGTTGAGTTGCGCGTTCAGTACAGCTGGTTGTCCCACAGGTTGATCCTGGTGATAGACCTGGTAATGGTAGGTCCGCCCATTGATGAGTGTAGTGTCCCACACCGCGAGGCCCAAAGCATACAGCACATTTGGAATGTCAGACAATGGAAGCATGGACGTGTTTGTGGCGCCCTTCAACTTGTCCAGGTAAAAGGCCACGGATTTTTCACCGAATGGAAATAGGCCCTCAAATATGATAGGCATTCGGGCGACATTGGATTGAACGTCTGCAGCCGATTCCGCCGGTTGGATGCGCCAGATTTCTTCAGCACGTTTGGAATCGGGATCAATACGCCGCACTTCCCACTGACTGTCATCCGGAATATCACCTTGCCAATAGATCATCGCGCCAAAATGTCCATATCCGACATCAAGTGACTGGGCATACAGGGTGCCTGTGATCATACACGCGATCATGCAGGAGAGGACAAGGCGAATTAATTTATTCATAGCTGTGCTGTGTATAAAGTTTAAAAATGTTTGCATCCGCCGCCACCGGTTTCCGCGTTGCCACTACAGGTTTCACCCAGGATGGCGTCATAGTACACATCATTGCTGGAGCTGTTCCATCCCAGGATCAATTTGGCTGATTCATCAAAGCTGGTGCCGCAGAAGCTTACGCTGAACGTAATCGAACCACATATCGAAATATCGAATTCCGTATTCGGCACCCACTGATATTCGGCTTCAAATCCCAGTTCAGCCATCAGCCCGATACACATTTCGCAAATACCCAGGACATGTGCATAGAGTTCAAAATCGGCATAAGCGAGACCGCCTAGGTAAGCGCCGCCGTATTGTTGGCCAAAGTTCAACCAGAACCGTACATCCACACCTGCATTGGCGTATATGCCGATGCCAAATATGCCCAGGTCCACTTCCCAATCGACCGTGAAGAAGGGTTTGTTGGCGCAAACGTATAATCCCTGGATGCCGGATTGTTCAAGGAAGGCGGGTAACTTCTGGATATACATCCCCTGCCTGAGGATCTGCTTGGCCTCCGGGGCAATGTGCGGATAATACCCGGTAATGAAATTGGTATTCAACTCTCCGATCATCGGATAGATGGCCCGCAGATGCGCCACGAGATAAAAGCCAAGCCCGCCCATGCGCATATTGATCACGCCCTCGATGATATTCACACCCCCCATCGGGATATTGGCCACGCGCAAGTCACCAACGATCGCCATTTCACCAAAATCAAGCGTCAGTACAAAATCGCCGAACGGTGTTTCGATATTCGCCAGTTTGACTTCATCCCCTTTGGACTCATCATTCGTGAGCGCCCCGGTGACTTTAAACCACATGAGGTCTTCACCGTTCTGGAAGCTGCCACCATATCCTTCAAACTGGGCCTGGTAGCCGAGGTAATCCCACGCGTTTTGAACCACTTTTTGTTCGCCCTGCAGTACCCGTTTGTTCCCATTGCTGCCGCCCCCCATGACAATGATCTGCTTGTTATTGCCCTCCAGTATGCCTTGCGCGTCGACATCGATGATCTTGATGCGGATGTTGTTAGGTTCCTTGATCAGTTTGGCGCGGAGATGGATCTCATTGGATGACAGGTCATCGTAGATGGTGAGGCCACCGACCACTTCAAAATGATTCCAGCTGAGCTTGATGCGGTCATGTTGCTGATCGCCCTGGAATTCAACCTGCCCGGCCGTTTCAAATTTGGTGAACAGACCTTGCACCCGCACTTTGATCTCACTCTGGTCTTCGTAATACGTGAAGTTGGCGCTATAGCCGTCCGGCAAATTGGGAATGTCAAGATCGGTGTTACCGCTTAACGAGACGCCGCCTTCCGCGAAGAAGATATTGCTGACCGTTTGATTGATGACGTTGTAATGATTGACTACCTGGTTGGGCGCCATCGTCACCTTTTCAAAACCGTCAGAGAAATTTTCAATGTAGACAATATCGATTTCGGTCTGGTTAGGCCATCCGGGCAAACCGGAAATCGATGCCACCGGTTGATTCAGTTGCTGATGGGTCAGGACGACACGCCAGTGGCCGGTACCCGGATCATGCATCGGATTATTGACATAATCAAAATTCAGTTTCGCACCGGGATGCATATCCAGATCCAGCACACCACCCAGGGTGAGCTGATTGAGATTGATCTGGCTCGCTGGTGGGAGTTTCAGGCTCGTAGGTTTGATCAGGATATGCGGTGCGGGAAGTTCCAGCAAGTTTGTCGTGATCACACCGGATGTCACAAGCCCTCCCTGGTATTGATCAAAATGCCATGGCCCCGTCTTGACATGCCAGGTCTCGAGATCGAATTCCAGGGGCTGATTTCCGCTGTTGACGATGATCTGGTTGGGTAGCACAATGACATTGCCCGTGGATACAGTCAGTTTGTCCGGATTGGATTGTGGAAGGTCCACGATCAGTTTGGTGGAGAGTACAAATGAATCCTCGCGCACATAGCTTTCTGTCCTGTCGCAGAAGGCGTCAAAATTATGCACCTTGAATTGCGGATTGGCGGCCTGGTTGGTCTGGAAAATGTGGTCCATCAGGAAATAAGTCACCGGCATGCTATTGTCCAGGCTGCCTTTATAAGCGCTGATGACCGCGTTATTACTCGTTTCCCCGAGATAGAATTGGCCATCGTAATTGTAGCTGATGCGGAAGTATTCCAGTAGTGAAAAAGTGCGGGTCTTCACATGTCCGTTGTCGTTTCCATCTTTTTCGATCCGGATTTTGGCGATGGAGACAGACCGGTAATTCGGATTGTACTCAAAGATCGTCTGTAGCCCCGATGAGGTCGGACCACTCATTTCGACGATATGGGCATCGTTGAGGATCGATCTGAATTTGGTTGTATTCGACTTGATAAATGTTTGCACCGGTTCCGCTTTGTACTTGCCGTTGGATTCCGGCGCTCCGATTGTTTTCACGGTGACACCGGAAAATGGCAGTCGCTGTGTTTCATTCTCTGGTTTGAACCGTGCATTTTCAGGGAGTTCAACAAATGCCCCGTTGACAATCCAGTTGTTGCCGGAGGGCGTGACCGATTCCAGATCAACCGGCAGGTTCCAGATCGTTGCCATATTGAACGGCGCTTCCTGGAGTTGAAAGTCACATGTTGTGGTCTGCAGTGTATTGATCGTTTTGGTTTGACCGATATAGGTGACGTCAGGATCTGATTTGGCTGCCTTGATCTGGACCTGGCCTTTGGGTAATCCTTCGAGTGTATAATTCCCATTCGCATCCGTGTGCGTTTCGATCAGGATCGGTCCGTAATTATTGGACCCGATTTCAGCATACACTCTCGCATCTGCGATAGGTTGACCGCCAGACGCCCGGGTCACCGTTCCGGTGATCGTTTTACCGGGCTCGAGGATGATCTCGATCTCGAAGAGATCTTTGGTGACCGGGATGACTACGTACTGATCGTAGGGTACATATCCGGACTTGTGGATCCGCAACCTGAACTCTTCGGACGAACTTCCAAATTTATATTCCACAGCGCCTTCTGAATCAGTCATGCGGACAGGGAAATTGCTGAGGATCACCTCGGCATTTTCTACCGGTTGTAATATGGTTTGCACCTGTTGCTGTTGATTGAAGATCTGCAATTCGCGTTTGACAATGATCCGCGGACGGTGCAGTGCTTCCTTGATCACAAACGTACCCAGGTCAAATCCCGGAGGCTCATGCCCGGACGGAATGTTGACATAAAAGGTATCCGGGAGGTAATTGCTGGCATCCGGCCGAATGATGAGTGGAATCTGTTGTCCGTTCTGCGCGGCTTGCGAGAACATGGACTTTTGCTCAAAATTCGGATTGATGGCAATGCCCCCGTTCTGCACCACCTGCATGCCACCCACCTGGCTCACGTTCCCGCTACCGGCAGACACGCCTCCTTGCTGAACGATATTTTGCTGGGTTGGCTGCGGCTGGATGCCAGACACCACGGCCTGGACATTGAATGGTTGTCCGGCATTATTGGCATTGACTCCTTGGGCGATCTGCCAGCTCATTTCAAGCGGCAGGTAAGGGCCGTCACCGATTTTAACGTCCCCATAAATAGCCTGGCCATGTTCATCCTCAACTATACCTTTCACATGTGAGCCTGGAAGCAGCGTGGGTTCCAGCAACCATTTCTGACCATACTGGAGGTATTGTTTATTGTTCAAGGTGCCACACGTGTTACACGCATGTCGTTTGAATCCGGATTTAAAATAATCCATGACATATCCCGTCGTGAGATCACCGGCACTGGTGGAGGCGATCAGTTTGTCGTAGAAGTCCTGCGGATAGGTAAACTGCTTGCTGAAAAGTCCTTTGGCATCCGTTTTATAAATCGCTAACCGATACGTTCCATCCGGATGAAACACATTCATCAACAGGGTCGTGTTTGGTAATTCATACGGCACGTTATTATAGAGCACACGGGAATTCGCATAGATCTTGGGCAGCAGCGGCAGCAGTTTGATCTCCTCGGTGATCATAGGCGGAATGTAATCCGCGCTTCGCGGCGCGCAATCATTGCCGGGGCACATGAACGGCAGTCGCGCATTACACGGTGCCACTTGTTTTTTGTTTTCGGTGTGATAGTGAAACTGTCCGATGGTCGGATGTGTACCGGCCTGGATATAATAGCCGTCCTGTGGCCATTCATTGCCGCCAAACATATTTCCACATCCCCCCGACCCATCATGTTTGACCAGTCGATGGAAGGTGATCTTTCCATTGATATCGGTCATGCCGGTATCGCCCACCATATAATTGGCCACCGGTGATCCCATCATCATCGGGGAGAAATCCTCAATCTTGATCTCATTATGCGGAAAGCACGCCGGCATTTGTTCCGATGTATGTTTTGACCGGCCGATCTTGACCACCGCATTCGGGATCGGACCATTCGGCCCGGCAAATTGCAGCGCCTTGTCATTGGAAAGGATCGTGAGCTGGAGATTGTAGCTCTGCACGAGGACGATCTGTGTCGGCGCGTCAAGTGACTGACCGGGTTGTAAAAACATGACGATATCCGGATGGCAATACCATTTTTCTTCCACCTCCATGGTGATGACGCGGTAGAACCCATACCCTTCCGCACCCGCCGGAAATTCCCCGCCGCCCCATTGTACATCCACCGGTCCGGCGTGGATCATGCCAAAGGTTTCATCCGCAAAAAAGGATACGTTGTAATTCCCATCATTGTCCGTGACCGTGGAGGCCACTACTTTGGTAGGGTGTTGAAAGGTGAGCATTTCCGGAAGCCCGGGACCCGTCACGCGGATATCATATCCCATGCCGGAGATGAATTCGAGGTCTTCGGGATGCTGGATGTTTGGTGTCTTGCCCACTGCATATCGTGCCGTGAATTTGATTCGCGCTTGCGGCAAAGGTCTTCCTCCCCCGGTGGAGTAGTTGGCCGGCAAAATATATTGCGGCGGTGGCGGTGCTTCAAACAATGCATTATTAAATCCCGCATTCACCATGCTGTTGTAGTTCCCCATTGAGGATTGGGCGCTGATCGTGGGTGATCCGCCTCCGGCATACCCCTGGTTCTGAATATTTTGACCGGGCATCAATTGCATGAGGTTCAATCCGGATACCAGCTCACTCGAGATCACTGTGTTGCCAACATCACCGTAGAACTTGTACTTCAGTTTGCCGCTGATGGAACTCTGTGGCAGTAATTGAAAGACTTCAGGGCTGATCCCGACTGACCCGATTTGGGTTGTGGGAACGGCTGCAATATTTCGGGTGTCACCAATATTGATCAGGCAGATCTCGCTCCGGCCCTGGTTTTCAAACATCGCGCTGCTCCGCGTATCCCTGGCGACCACGCACATCGCGTACTTCGCGCCTTTTTTTAATGGCGGATCGCCGGGAAGGAATTGATAAAATGTCGTGCGCAGGTTTTCGACGACAAACGGATTCCCGCCCTTGTAAAGAATGCTCTGTTCCATCACCTCCTGGGGATTGAGGGCAGGGCTCACGAGTTCGACGACATAGAGATCGTACTGGACGGCAGGAAGCGCGCCTGCCAGAATAGCGGGCGTCCAGGTGATGAGTGGATATTCCTGGGTCAATGTATCATCACAGAATGGCGTCATGATCTGTGGCGGGGTGCCCAGGGTCACCATGAAGAATTGACATCCCACAGGTTCGTCGGGAGATACAGGCTGACCGCTTGTGAAATCAAATGCTTGTACACAGATCTGATATTCCCCTTCCGGCAAAATGCCGGAGACTTGAATGATCCGTTTCTGCGGCCCCGGAATATTATCCTCCAACTGATTGGATTCAATGAATGCCCAGTCACTCGAGGTGGCAAACAATGTCTTGGTTTCAAATGGTCCGAGTGAAATCGGAATATTGGGTCTGAAATCTTCTTTGGTGCGCAGGTAATAACCCGGCTGATTGAGCTGTTCGATTTTCCCGCGCAGGAATATTTGTCTCGATTGTCCGGTTTGATTCGTGATGATCAGGACCCGGTTGCTCTGACTGCCGATGTAGTTGCTCAGGTAGGGACTCCCCAGGTTTGGGATCTGTAATGACAGTTGAACCTGTCCGGAGGCGACATTCCACAGGTTGAGGAGGATGAGCGCAAAACAGAAGGGAATTACTTTTTTCATAGCGCAATAGGCATTAAAAATGAAACTGGGACGTCAGGGTGATCAGGGATTCGTTGAAAGGTTGACCCGGTACCTGGCCGCTGCCCGCTGATGTGACATAGCGGACATTCGCAGCCGCGTTCCATTGGGGTGTGATTTTATATTGAAGTCCGCCATCGATTGAGGTCGTCGTGCCACCGTCGGTTTCGGCGTAGGTCGTATTGAATATGCGCAAGCCGGCCTGTGTACTGAGCTTGCCTTTTGAAAAGATCTTGACCACGGAAATTCCGCCCCCTGTAGTTTTCAAGGTGCCGTTGACCTGCTTATTCCAAAGCCCTTGCGCGTGAATGGCAAAGTTCATCTGTATGGTGGGAATGCCCATTGTGTAAATGGCATTGGTGTTGATCGATTTCATTTCGGTCACCGCCAGGCTGCCTGCTTCACGCGGCGCGAGGTTTTGTGTGGAGAACTGGATGGTGATGGATTGAGGAAGCGTGGCAGGGATCTGGTAATTTCCGGTCAACTGCCATGAACTCAATACCTGGTCGATGCGAATGCTGTCCGTCAGGTTAAGTAAACCGGGTCTTTGGGTAATGCCAAAATTGGAATACAATACATCGCATCGCAATTGCCGGGTTACTTGCGCACCCGCGTAGAGCGAGGCGATCACACGGCGTGTGGTGGCCAAACGCTGATTCCCAAGGTTGTTCCGCTGGAAACCGATATTCCCACGGAGCTGCAATTTCTTTTTGAACAATCCGCTCCCGATTTGCAATGCGTACTCTTCCAGGTCGGTTTGAAAATAGTACGCGCCCATGGTTTTGAAATCACGGGAGATCCTTCGGTAACGGAGTGAGGTTTTAACTTGCTTGCCATCATACCCGATACGTGAATTCGCGGCATAGGTGATCTGGCTGGTGAGTTTTGGATCAAACCATTTGTACAGGAACACCGGCACATCACCGGAATCGATCGGCGGCGCGGAGATGTCACGCGTGTAAAAACTGAGTGCAGCATCCGACTCCCAGTATAAACCACTCTTTCCACCAAAGCGATGTTTGATCCCGATCGCTGTATTGCTCTCCGGCTGCAGACCTTCAAGGGACAAGGAATCTTTCAGGGATAAGGTATCGTCCGTCGCGCGGAGAAATAACAGATCAAAATACGAATGCTCGGTCCCCAATCCGATCTTGGCGGCAATCCCTTTGCGGGCAAACGCGCCATTCGGGACACCCGACAAATACCCTTGCGGAGTGGACTGGACCACGGAATCCTGTTCAACAGCTTTCTGAAAACGACCGTACACAACTCCCAGCCGCAACTTGCCCGGATTGATCTCTGTACCGACGCCTAAAAATCGACGGCCCGCAAGCGTGTAATCCGAAAACCGAACCGCATTGTAGCCCAGGTACACCGTCGCCCACTTGTAGCGCGGCGAAATGCCAAACTGGTTGAATGGCTGTTGAAATCCCAGCTGCTGATTGGAGAAATAAAACGAGAACGGCATGCTGATGCCGTAGAACTCCAGCACGGGCGTGCCCGAAATATTCCAGTTGAACGGCTGTCGCCTGTAGGGAATTTCAGAGATGGAATAAAAACTGGTCTGCAAGGCAAATCCGGACCGCAACCGGAAAGGATTTTTCAGATCAACATTTTCCAGGTTTTGTCCCGCCAGGTCCGACAACGAAAACAACAGGATTCCAATCGAAATCCACAACAGCGTCAATTTTTGCGGGCGTCGCATACGGTCATCATGTATTATTCATGTCACTGCTTGATCCATCGGACGACATATCGCTTCTCACTTTGTTGTTGCTCGAAAACCAGGATATAAAGACCATCCTTCCAGTGTTGTGATTCGAATACTGACAGCTCTGGTTGAATCGCGCTGATCTCCTGTTTGGTCAGGTGCTGTCCGTCGGGTGTGAATACATCCACGGACCATGGGGCAGCCCCTGATGCAGGAAAAACGATGTGTTCAATCTGGCGTCCGGGATTGGGGGTCACCTGAACAGCTTGCGTATTTTCTTCCGGAGATGAAGTGGCTGTTATGAATAGCACTTCGGCTGAAAAATAAGCTTCGCAGCCATTGAAATCGGTCACGGTCAGGTTATAGGTATCCGCGTCGAGATTGTCGATGTTGTGTCCAACGTTCGTGTAGGTTGAATTTTCAGCTTCCCAGAAATAGGAGTACGGCTCAGTGCCGCCGGAGACCAGGATATAGATATGCCCGTCCATGGATCCGGTCTGGTGCTGGATTTCATCCAGGCCAACTTCAAGCGTATCTGGCGCGTCAATGGCGTAGGTGTTTTCAAATGTGCATCCATGATCATCCTCCACAACGATGGTGTAGATCCCTTCTTCAAGACTCCCGAACGGTTCGGATGCAGTAATGCCGTTGATAGTATACGAATAGGGTGGTGTACCACCGGAAACCATGACATCAATACTTCCATTACCAGAATCATGGCAAGCCGGCGAAGTTATTGTTGCATCCATGCCCAATGCATCAGGTTCGGTCAGATTATAATTAATGCTGACTTGCTGGTTGCTTTGATCCGTGATCGTGACCGAGTACATCCCGGCTTGCAGATTTGAGTTCGTGCTGGTGGTTTCACCGTTTGACCAGGCGAACGCCAGCGGTCCGATTCCCCCGGAAGCAATGACCTGCAATACGCCGGTTGGATCACCATGACAGGCCGGAACTTCGAGCGGAATGACCGAACCCAGCAGTTCAGGTGCAATGGTAGTGTTGAACATAAAGGCGATCATCGAGTCCAGGCGTGTGCCATCTGTGTTCATGTAATTCCCATTGCCGAGAAGGGTGGCTGCATAACCATTGATATTTTTGGGCGCGACCACATCTTCGGGTGTCCAGATAAACTGGAATTCAAATTCATTTCCGACACCACCGGAATTAAACGTCACCGCGGGGCTGTGTTGCGCATATTGCCGGTTGCCAAAACTCATAACCTCTACATTCGGTCCGGTGGCCTGCAGCATTCCGTTGGAGGTGCCATTCTGATTCAGAAAAGTGATTTGAAACCCGGCTGTTTTCGCCGCTGTATTATTGGTGTGCATCACGACCCGGAGCGCATAGGCCTGGCCGCCGATGACAAAAGCCGGCAAGCCTTCCAGGACCGCGCCGCCGGAGATTGTGGGAAGCGGAGAGGTGTGACATTCAATGCATGGTACATCACCGGGTGCGCCGGTATGACCTTGCGTCAGGGAAGAGAAGTGACCGACAGACAGGATAAACACAGTCAGGAGTAGGGCGATCGACATCAACGGTTGGGGACGTGAATTCATGATGAGTGGTTTATTCGCTAGTAATCTCTTCATCCCGGCTGATTCAGTTCGGGACAAATGAGCCAACGGCTGGATTCAATGAGTTAAAGGCAAACTCAAACCTTGCATGCTCACAGGACAAGCCAAATGAAATTCGGAACAAAATACGATTACCCCGGCTCCGGAATGGGGCCAAGTGGTGAGAAACCAAATGATTGTGTTAGCTGCAAACCTTCCGAGGGTCAGATTGGCAAGAACAATGAATTTGGCCGCTTCTAATATAGTGAAAAACTTGCTGATTTCAGTACACCAGTTTCATTCGATTTCCATCGATGTATGGAAATATAGAATGACAAATTGCTTCGCAGGCCCTGCTTATTTGAAACCATTCCATCTCCATCGCTTTCCTGTCGGATCAATGAAACTTACGATGCCCTCCGTTCTGTTATACCATACCTTGAGTTTGGGATTGCTGAAGTTGGTTGTTTCCACGTCAAAAAAAGGCTGACCGAACACATCCAGCTGCGGAATGACAATATTTTGATGTAAATAGGTTCCTGTGCGGAGGGCGATGGTGGCAAAGAAAACCTGAGATGAACTGTGGGGTGGTGGGTCAGGGTTGACATACCAGATATTGAAATCATCACTGACCAGGCCCGGAGCGGGATCGGCATAATTCGGACTTGCTTGAATGACTAGCCTGAACGTAATATTTTCTGTCTCGTTCTCCAGGAAAAAAGTCTTGCTTTCCGTTTGATAGCAATACCGGACAGTATCGCCAGGTGTAAATACATTGTACTTGATCAATGCGCCTTTGGACGTAAATACCTCCCTTTCATCTACAGCAAATACCAATTTGGTTCCCAGGGAATCGACGTATTCCACTGAGTCTATCCCGATGTAAGGCGCATACGTCAGGCTGGACGTCAGCAGGCTGAAGGCTCCAATATTGTAATCACAATCCAGTTCCGCCGGGAATTCGGGAAACACCGGGATCATCTCTTCCTGGTCATAGGTGCAGGCGCCAGGAAACAGGACGAAGAGGAATATCCCGAAGTAAATGAACGGAATGGATTTTCTGTGTGCGATCATATGAAGATGGTGCGGATTCACAATTCCATTAAAGATATAGCAAATCCGAATTATTGACCGCAAATATGAATGCAAGGAATGGATCTTAATAATCTATTTATCTGGAAAAGAAACGGAACCGCACGAAATAACTATGCAGCATTCATTCACTGGCTTTCTTCACTTTCGCGAACCAGGTATCCCACTTTACCTCTTGTTGGTCAAAGTTTTGGGGAAACGGACCGCAAGCGAAGAAAAGTTCGGTGGTTTTGTCTTCCGGATTTTCCATCATCAACAGCTTTTCCGAATAATGGAATCCATTCCTGTCATAGTCAATGTGTAAATACGCGTTGCCGTACACAGTGCCAACATACCCGGAGGCTTTCATGCTGTCGGTTTGAAGCTTTAAATGGACTTCGGAGGCTGAGGTCCAATCGGAGTTGAAGAATTCCTTTTGATTGAAGGTCTCCCCGAGTTGTTTGAAGTACTCAGTCTGCGTGATGGCTTTCCAGATCTCTTCTTTCGATGCGTTCAGGACGTCTCTTGAATAGAAGAATGGTTGTGGCCCCATGCCGGCGACCTCTGTTTCGGAGAGCAGCGTGACCTCATTTAACCGGGCCGAACCATTTCCTCCATTCGCAAACCGATAACCAACCACCGTATCCTGGTTGACAACAATGGCCTGTATAATAATGACCAGTTCATTGATCCCGCTGTGCCTGGAATTGACCCTGGCCAGTCTGGGCAGATCCATATCCAGGGCCCTGGCATCCGGATATTTTTCGGTATCCACTTTCATCAGGGATTTGTGATCCTGGAGTTCCTGTTCGGTTGGGAGTCGATGGGCAATGGCGGGCACCTCATCGAGCTTCTGAATATCCACAGGTGGAAAGCCAAAATTGTCCGGACAATACCAACCACCATATCGGTGGGGTTCAGCTTTGCCTGAAACAGACGTACTTTCTTCCGGTATTTCCTGGCTTGCGCAAGAGGCAACGAACAGCAGCATGAAAATGGTTGCCGGAAGTGATAGTTTATACATCGTGATTGCGTTTTGCACAAACATCGGGATTCACGTCAAACATGTGTGTCAAAGCATGTAAAACAGTGTAAATCGATGTAAAAAGATGTAAAGGGTCCAGTGTGTCTGCAGCTTCTGGAATGCACCGGCTGTGCTGAGTTGGGTATGCCTTAATGCCTGTATTATGAATTCACTTTATTAAAACCAATTGAGCATCCTGAACTCCTTTTACCCAGTGGTTGACCATGGGTTCAATTGCTTTATAGTCTCCGGGTTTCAGCTGTTCTTGATTACCTTTCTCGTCTTCAAACACAACTTCCCCCTGAACACAAATCAGGATAGCCGGGATGCGGGTGATGTGTTCTTTCAGCAGGGCACCGGCCAAAATTTGAATGGCAGTAACTTTCGAATGTAAAAGCGCTGATATTGGTTTTGCAGATACACCCGACTGATCGTGGAGATCGGTTAGGTTCATTGGAAATAAGTATGATAGGTTTTAAACGAAGCCTCAAGTTTTGAAAGAATTTCCCTGGCTTCATCCAGGTCTTGTACATTCGATAATGCTTTAATGAGTTCCATATGCGGGTGAAGCCATTTATGCAATTCCTCATGGCTTTCTCCTGTCATGGTGCAGCTCTGGATTAAAGCATTGTTTTGCTTGTTCAGTTTTTTCGCCAGTTGGGGGTAGTCCGTGTCATTCTTAGAGATGAATTCGTTAAGAATTTTTTCTCCCTTCTCAATGTGTGGTTTCATTTCGCTATTGACATTCCACTTTTCGCCATCGTTCAGATGGATGTTGCTTTTCGATGAGTTCGGATTGCAGGCAAAAATGAATGTTAGAGCGGTAATCATCAGGAATAGGGTTTGTATGTTATTCATACTACTTATGTTTTTTGATGTTGACGAAGTGGTATGCGCCAGTCAGGCATGGGGTGATGGAATAGTTGCTTGCCTGTTCTTTTCTGAAATTTCCGCTATTCCCGAAGCAAAGCTACAGATTTCACCACGCGCTCATATGGATTCATCATGGCCAGCAGATAGTCGCCGGCCAATGCCATTTTGCCACGATCCCCGAGGTCAAACCGTGCAAGCTCTGCCGGGTCGGCGACATTCGAAATATCAATCAGGTAGAGTCCATTAGTGCTATTGGTCATGTAGTACAGGATGTCATGATCCGGTAAGATCGTGGCATAGAAGCCAGGGATCTCAAAGAAACTGATCGCTACCGGATCCGATGGCCCGGAGATGTCGAAAATCCGCAATCCGAGATCTTCGTTGGCGACAAACAGATAATCGCTTTGAATGGCGATATCATTTACTAAAGCAGGTGTCTCAATTCGGGTACGTTCGACCGGAAGCGCAGGATTGGAGATATCTACAACGACAAGGAAACATCCATTGCCATAATAGGCGACCTGGCTTGCCACATCCACCGCATAGCACGGACCCTCAGCCCAGGTCCCAATACGCCGGAAATCTTCGTCTTGCGCCCGGAGAAATGCATTTCCAATTATAAGTATAAACAGGGATAGAAGGATGCGATGATTCAACGATAGATTGGATTTCATGACCATTTAATTTGAATTACCCTTCATCAGTAAGGGTAGATGCACTATTTGGTGAATCAAACTTGCAATTACACCTTGCCATATCATGTTCCAAAAATTGGCGAATACTACGTGACACATCAATGATTCGCATCAATGGCAAGTATGATTGAGGTCATGAGTGCGATGAAAAAAGATCGAGGAGATCTGTTTTTACAAATTTCTTCTGAGGTCTCACCATTTCCTCATATCCCGCATATCCCTTCAGGCTCGCGAGGTCCCAGTCATATACAAAGCTTCCATAGTCAATCGTTCGACCTTCTTCACGGGAGCGGGTCAGAGCCGCTACAGCTTGTTCTTTGTCACCCAGGATGGCATAAATCCTGCCTTACCAGTATGAAACCGTTCCTTTGTGCAGCCGCTGACTTTCCGGTGGATATCCAGGGCGCAAGGCTTCCAGCGTTTGGAGCTGTGCATAGGCAGCCTCACGCTTTCCCTGGCGGGCAAGAGCAGCCCCCAACAGCCCTTCGACCCAGATATTCATATGCCAGGAAACATTGTTTTCAAAGGTGTTAAAAGGTGCCGCAAACACCCCCTTCGAATATTCCTTCCAGTCCTTGTTCTTCAAACCAAGCAGGATCTGTTCGGCCTTCCCCCATTCCTTCAGTAGGTACAAGGCATACGCTTTTGAATCCCAATTGTACATGTGTAAATCGGACCAGAGAAGATAGTTCCAGGATCTTTTTGGATCATCATACATGGCAAGGTTATCCCGAAGAAAAGGCAGGTAGATATTTTCAGTTTCAGGAGGAAATATCGCGCGAAACAGCTGGGCGAAGTAGGTGGAAGCCATTTTCAGTCTGCCCTGCAGGTCCAATCGATGCGGAACGACAAAACCATGATCGACCAGCGCATAAACTTCTACCGGTTCTTCTGACATGCTGTCAATTTTGACATGGAGGTGGTTAAAGCCAGTTTAGGCAATGTATTAACCGGTCTTGCCCGTTGTTTAAATCCTCGGCATAACCTTCGAATTTCACTTAAACACGTGAGCGGCTGGTAACATGCCTGTGAATTAAATAAATATACGGCATCCCCAGATTCGTCTCAATCAACGAATTAACGACCAGCGGCTGCCATAATGGTGGCCGGACCCCATTCAGGAGCAATGCAGCTTCCCACGTAAACTGCACACCGATCCCAATGGCCAGCAACCAGGGGATATTGACCTTTTCAGTCCCACGCAGATTTCGAATGACGAGATATAAATATCCCAATAAAAGGATCAATGCCATGATACCATGATAGGCACCTGTTCCGCGGGAAATGGAGATTTCAGTAAAACCGGCGCCAAAACTGCTGTCCAATTGTCCAATCGTTATCCAGCCCAGGATCGGCAAAAGCGACCATTCAACACCGTGACCATCCCGATCCAATAAGAGCCATATCCAGGCGAAATTGGTGAACCCGTAACTTACACTCAGCCACAGCAGGAACAAAAACGGATCTGCTCCGGTCACTTCCCGCGTGCCGAGCAAGGTAGAAGACCCCGTAGTCGACCAGAAAATACAATATCCCTGCCAACAGACCCACTATGACAGCCAAGTGCTTCTTGAAGCAAAGCAACGTGACCATGAATACCAGTAGCCAGGCCAGGTCAAGGAGGATGTAGAGCGAACTGAATGTGCGGGATACCGTGAAGTCCATGCGTGTCCTTATGGAACATAAAGGTAGTTGACCGCTTTCAGCTTTTTAGCCAGGTGGAGCAACCGGCTTCCAACGTCAGTTCGTGCAATAACCCCACCACATTTTCCACCAAACTCAACATATCGCCCGAACAGCATTTTTAATGGATTAATTTTTTCGGTGTTATGACGCACCACAGCGTGCCAGGTTGTGAAAAAGTCAAAAAGTCCTTTCCGAACCCATTTTTTAACGCCATCGACCCCTAAAATATTGATTATCCGCCGAAGATTATATACCAGGTAGATGAGGCCGAATTCTCCGTCGTTTTTCGGGAGTCCCTTTAACAGTATGTGATCGTAGCCCCACTGGCGTTTGATCGTACCAAAGACATGTTCGATGATCTGCTGGCGGGCGGAGTAGATCTCCGGATGCTTTTGGATCCGCTGTGTGTTTTTCTCTGTGGCATCTGCAAATTCACTCCGCTCCAGGATACGTCCTTTGGGATTAGTGGTGCACGAAGAGCGGACCGGACAATGGCGACACTTGTCTGTTTTGTAATGCTTGACCCGCGTGATGTCATCCCCATACTTGCGATCGTATGTGTTGCCATTGGATTTCAGGATGTGACCCTGCGGACAGGTATAAGTATCGCTTTTTGGATGGTATTTGAATTTTTCACCATGATAGTCCGGAGTGGGAATGGGATGATTCCGGGGCGCTTTGGGTGTCGCGACATACGTGTCTACATTCTCCTTCGCAACTGCATCGAGTTGTTGTCCATTGTGATAACCCTTATCGGCGAGCGCTCTGAATCGCTTTACCCCTAATGCCACCTTCGTTTTACGCACGATGGGCAGTAGCGCCTTTTTATCGTTCCGGTTGGTGGGCTCATACTCCACGATCAGGTTGTGCTTGTCATCCACGACAGTCTGCACATTAAAGGCAACTTCAACCACCTGCCCGTGGATGACCATGCTTCGCGCATCAGGATCGGTTGTGGAGATCTGATCTTGTCCAGTGGCCTCGAGCTCGCGCTGGAGTTGATTGTATTTGCGTTTTTGCTTGCGATGGTGCTTGATCTTCTGTTCGAGATTTTCTTGTTGGGCTTCATTCAGATCTGCCTGATCAAGTTCCTGGACATACTGCGTGATTTTTTCATCGATATAGGCGAGCTGTCGTTTGATCTTCTTGTGGTTGAAGTTGTTCTTTTTGGAATTGACTGCCCTGAACTTGGAGCCATCGATGGCGACGGTTTTGCGTCCAAGAAATGAAGAGCGGTTCATCTGAGCCACAAAGTGTCGAAAGGTATTTCTAAAGGCCTGTGGATTTTCGGAGCGAAAACCGGCAATAGTGCGGAAGCAAGGCGTCAATCCCTTGAGCAGCCACATCAGTTCGACATTGCGGGTGCATTCGCGTTCCAGCAGCCGGCTGGTGCGTATTCGGTTAAGGTAACCGTAGATATAGAGCTTCAATAAATCGCGTGGATGATATTGGGGACGGCCTTCTTCAACCGGATTTGATGCTAAAAATCCCAAGTCCTTTAAAGGTAACGCATCGACCAGCGCATCAATGATCCGAACTTCAGCATCTGGTGCAATAATATCATCAATGCATTGTGGAAATAAAGTGGCCTGTTTTCGATTAAAACCCTCGACATATTTCATGATGCAGGAATTAATTCCTGAATTTACGAAATTCAAAACATATATAAAAATAAATTATGCGTTTTTTAGGTCGAAAATGGCGGTTATTGCACAGTCTGACGTTTCAGGCCATACGCTGGCTGGGGACTTCCTGGAAGTGTTTGGCCTACATAAAAGTAAAGAATCCCTGCTTAGTAGTATACCGCTTTGTCTGGCTGGCGTATGGCCGCTGTTGTGAGAGGTGTATCTATTCGAAAAGCTCCTTGCCTAACCCGCTCTGTCGGATAATGGATCGGAGAGTGCCGGTTTTAAGTTCTTTGTGAAGCGGAACGGGAACGGAGATGGTGGAATTCTGAACCTGTTTCTGCATAATGACATGACTTCCTTTCTGTCGGATATGGATGAAGCCATGTTGTTCCAGGATCTTGCAAACATCCTTCCCGGATAATGGTCGCATATTAAACAGCCACCTTGACGCGAGTGATCAGGACTTCGTCGTGTGTTCGCTGTTTGATTTCGGTTTCGGAGGCTGTTTCGAAAAACAGTTCAAGTGCTTCGATCAAGTTTGCCCGAGATTCTTCAATGGTATCGCCCTGGCTGGCAATATCCAGTTCCGGACAAAGAGCGACGTAACCGTCTCCTTCCCGTTCGATAATGGCAGTTAAGATTTTTTCTTGTTTCATCTACTGTCTGTATGGGATGCTAAGATACATCTCTCACAACGGCTCTGTGTATGAGCAGTAGCGGATTTCAAGGCACTTACCTGTCCAGCTACCACCAAAGTTAATTAAATGCACTGACCTTCAATTAACCCCTTCACCCGCTATTGCTTATACACTTTGTTGGGGCATCGTGCTTTTCTATTCTTATTCTTATGTCCACATTGTCAACCGGTTAAATTGTCTGTTAGCTGTTCTCTGTGTCATTGTCTTTGTCTCGTTTCAGTCGCGCGTTGGGGCATTTTTGAAAATTTCTTTTTCTGGGCTGGACAGGCACACTCTTTGGCTGGCTTTGGTCTGAGGGTTGGCTCTGAGCGGCCAGCCAATGTGTGTGACTGATGCGTTGGCACTATTTAGAAAGTTGCATTATCCTGTACGCTCCCCTTGCTACTACAAGAAATACGATAGTCCCGATTATTAAATCCGGATAGCTTGAGTTTAACCAGTTCACCAGAAGTCCGGCTGCAATTACGCCAGTATTAATGATGATGTCATTGGAAGTAAAAATCATACTTGCCTTCATGTGTGCTTCACTGCTCTTACCCTTTTGAAGTAGAAATAAGCAAATTACATTCGCAATCAATGCGAGTATTGAGACAATTATCATAGTTTGAAAGTCAGGCATTTTTTCTGCACCAATAAAACGTCTGATGACTTCTACAAAACCTATAACAGCAAGAGTTATCTGAAAATAACCTGCGAACCTTGCAACCTTTTTCTTTCTTGAAACTACTTTACCTACTGCTAAAAGAGATAGTCCATAAACGATACTGTCCGCAAGCATGTCTAAACTGTCCGCTATCAATCCCATTGAGTTTGCCACCAATCCTGTGGTTAGTTCAATGGCAAAAAAGGAAAAGTTAATGAGCAATACTGCCCACAGCAGTTTCTTTTCTTTTTTGTCAGTAGGTGCATTAGGAGCCAATTCCGCTTCTTCCGAAGAAATTTGCGTTGTATTCAGGTTTAGACTTTCCAATGCAACCAATATAGATTGATAAGTCCCGATGTGGTAAACTTCTAATCTTCGATTTTCAAGGTCAAAATCAAGAGACTTTATCTGGTCGTCCCCTTCCAGTTTCATTCTTATCATCTGTTCCTCACTGGGGCAGTCCATTTTCTGTATTTTAAAAACTGTTTTCTTCATGCCGCTAAAGTTTGATTTTAATTCCTCCGTTAATCAGAAAACCATCGAGTGGTGCATAGATGTCCCTGAAAACAGGATTGGTAACAGTACCTGTATTAATTGTGTCAAAGCGGGTTTGTCTGGCATCAAGGAAATTTTCAAAATTCAGGTAGATGGAAAAATTCTCCCAGAGCTTTTCAGCCATAAATCCTGCAATGACATACTGTTGCCCTGTCGTTCCATCGCTAAGTTTTTGAGGACTGTAATAATATGCTTCTAACCCTATTTTCCATTTTTCTTCCACTTCATAGAATAGCACTGAATTGATGCGGTGCTTTGGTGTTAAAGGAGCTTCATTCACTGTGCCACCTTGATGCAGCCTTGCATCGGTGAATGTATAGCCCAAGAACAATTTAAAGTCGTCATATGCTATTTTCATATTCGTTTCGGTTCCTCTTGTATCTATGTAGCCTTGAATATTGACAAATTGGTATAGGCCGCTTGTCTGTAGTTCAAGTAGCAATGGATTGTCCAGATAGGTATAGAAGAAAAGTTGGTTAATGCTGAAACTGACTTCTTCGCCAATAATGGTTTTGTAATTAATGTCAAAATTCCCTCCATAGCTACGTTCAAGTTCATTGTTATTGCTGCTAATGGGCAAGACATTTTGAAACTGTATGCGCTCACTTTCTTCTGTGAAAATGGTAGGTGCCTTATAGCCAAAACCTCCACCAATACGCGAAGATAACTTTGGTGAAATTTTGAATAAAGCAGAAATTCGGGGAAGGAAGACAACACCATAATCAAAAACATAATCAGTTCTCAATCCTGTCTCAAGGTTTAGCCATTCAGTGGCTTTCCATGAAGTTTGTGCGAAAGCTCCAAGGGTGTTCAAGTTGTAATCGCGGGTTTGAAAGGTGTCCAGTTGATTTTCATCAAAATGGTCAGTCCAAAGATTTAATCCTGTAACCCATTCAAACTTTTCATTGCCACTGGCGTAACTTGCTTCTGAAAATGTGGCTGTCTGTGTTCCTTCAAAATTATAATCAGGGACTGATATACTTCGATTAAAATAACTTACGCTGTTTTTAAAATTGAACAATCCGTTACCTGTCCTATGGTCTAAGCTTAATTGAGTGGAATAGCGTTGCGTATTATTTTCCTCAAAATAGCTGTGAATGCTGTCTCCCTCACCTTCAATGAATTGAATATCTCCTCCCAACCGGTCTTCCACTGTTGCATTCACTCCAAAGTTCAATTTTGTTTTTTCGCTGAAATAAAGGAACAGCTTTGGGTTCAATACATAACGCTCGTATTGTGGAATGGCAGATAAGCCTATTCCCGCAGGGTCATAAGCCCAACTTCTGTTATGTGAAGCAAAAATGGTAGTGCCTACCTTCTCGAAACGCTTGGAATAAAATCCGTTCAGGTCAAACCCTTTCCCAGAGTTTACATCCAGGTGAAAAAGTAAATCCCTTTCCTCAGAAGGTGTTTTGGAAATCAGGTTTATTAAGCCCGCAATTGCTCCACCTCCATAAAGTGTTGATGCCGAACCCTTGATAACTTCCACCTGCTTGAGGTCGAGTGGTGGAGTTTGTAAAAGACCCAGCCCACTTGCTGCACCTGAAAAAAGCGGAAAACCGTCTTTTAGAATTTGAGTATAGCGCCCATCCAACCCCTGAATACGAATAGAAGCATTGCCTGATGTTGCTGAAGTTACCTGAGTTTGAATGCCCGTACTTTCGCTTAAGAGCATTCGAATATCTCCGGCTTTCATATTGGCTTTTTCTCCTAATTCCTCTAAGCCAATGAATTCCATTCGGGTAGGAATTTCCTGAATAGTTCGGGTGCTTCTTGTAGAAGAAATAACAACTTCCTCTAATTCACCGGCTTTGGGGTTCAACTCAATTTGAAAAGGTTCTGTGTGCGTCAGAGGAAAACTAAAGGTGTCTGATTTGGTTTCATAACCAATGTAGCTAAAGACAATAATTTGCTTGCCATCAGGAATATTTTCAATTGACAATAAACCTTCCAGATTAGCAGTGCTGCCTTTGGTTGTTCCCTTTAAAACCGCAGTTGCCCCAATCAGTGGTTGCTGAGTTTCGCTGTCTGTTATAATTGCTTTGAAAGTGTTCTGAGCGAATACAGAACTTATATTAAATGCCGCCAATAGCAGCAAAATGCTTTTTGTTTTCATTGTTTTAAGATTGATAATGTTAAAAAATAGCTTGGCGGTGCGTAGCACCGCTTTCAGCATTTATGCCAAATACACTTTAAACATTATCCAATCTTAGGCGGCTGCCAGATGGAACCGGAATATTGAAGGGAATTGAAATTCTTGTAGAAGGTCAGTTGTATTTCATGATTTTCGAATGGCTCCGAAAATAAAATAGCAACTGGAACTGTACATCCGAGGCATGTTGTGCAGGACATGAAAGGATTACAAAGGTCATCACAGCCGTCTTCATCATTCTCTGTTGGTTGCTGGTTCTCTGCATCTGAATTGTGAATGGATGCTATACAGATGTCTTCGTTACCATAATGAATCATATCCATTATTGGCTGCACATTGAGTGCAATGATGTAGATTGAAAGTATGATTGAGAGAATTTTCACGGTCGCAAATTTAACTAAAGTTGATTAATTCCTCAGGATTGGGCGTTGGCAAAATTTGGCTCTTCCCGCTTTTTGTCGTATTGGCTATGTGTGTTGGGAAAGCGGGATGTGCCAGATGCGCGTTGGCAGAAATTTTCAAAAATGCGAAGCGGGGGCTTTTTCTTTTTTCTTCTTTGTCAGTCGTCTCTGTCGTTGTCCAGTTGCAATGTTGGTCAAGTCGAGTTAGTCCGGTCGTAAAGTCGGTCTGTAAAACGATATGTCTTTTGTTACTCGTCATTGTCAATGTGTCCGTTGTCTTTTTTGCATGTGCCCCAACGGTCAAGTATAAGCGTAGTGCGGGATTTCAGAGCGATTCACTGTCCACCTGCACTAATATTTTTTAGAAGCTGAAAGCCTCAATTTTACCCTGTCAGCCCGCATTACGCTTATACAATGTTGGGGCATCGTGCTTTTCATTCTTTTTTTCTGTCCACAGTGTCAACCGGTTAAGAAGTTCTTATTTGTCTGTCAATATCATTGTTGTTGTCCTTCTTTTTAGTCGCGCGTGGGGCATTTTTGAAAATTTCTTTTCCGGGCTGGGCAGGCACACTCTTTGGCTGGCTTTGGTTTGCGGGTGGCTTTAAGCGGCCAGCCAATGTGTGTGACTGCTGCGTTGGCTGAATTATTCTTGTATTACCCCCACATCCAACCTTTTCGGCTTTTTGCCAATCCCTATTTTGGCTATGCTTTTCCCGGCATCTAAATCTACAATGTCGGCATCATTGGAAGAAGTATTACTCACTACCGCATATTTCCCATCTGAGGTGATGTCAATCCAGTTGGGGTTTTCACCCGCTTGAATGGTGTTCACTATCTCGTTGGTTTCGGCATCAATTACATATATCTTGTCGGTAAGCTGGCTGGTAAGGTAAACGAATTTACCATCCTGAGAAACTGCCAACCCATGGGTTGCTTTTCCTTGACTATTAAATTTCTCTGTTGCCGGGAGTTGTATCCAGTTGACGATCTTTTCTTGTTCTGTATCTATTTTAACAACACCGTGCAGCCACCGAAGGGTGAGAAAAAGATGTTTCCCGTCAGGAGTAGTAGTCATCACTCTCGGAAAACCGAATACTGGAATTTCTGAAATCACTTTCATACTGTCCAGATGGATTTTCACAATTTTGTTGTCGCCTTCGGATGTTACCCAAACGCTCTTACCGTCCGGCATGGATAAAACAATATGCGGGTTTCTGCCTATCGGAATTTGGTGAATCACTTGCCAGTCGGAAGTGGAGATAATATCCACTCTATGCTCTTGATTTATGGTTACCATAATATATTTCCCATCGTTTGAAAAAGCCAACTGATTGGGTTTTTGACCTACCGGAATAGTTGCTATTACATTATTGCTCTTTGTATCAATAATTGACACCGTGTTATCACCTTCATTACTGACTGCCACTGTTTTTCCATCAGGTGAAACGGAAATCCCGTGCGGGTTTTTCCCGGTTTTGATGTCCGTGATCTTTTCTTTTTCCAGTACGTCAATAACCGAGATATAATCTTCCCCATAGTTTGTGATATATGCCCTGGGCGATTGAGCCATCAGGTTTAGTCCAAAGGATAAAACCAGTGCCAATAAACTGAATTTTGTTTTCATCCTGTTCATCTTATAAGGTTAATATTTTTCAATTTCAAAGTCATCAAAATAGGTTACGGCATCTGCTTTTGTCCAGAAGCCCACTTTGCCAGCTTTCGTGAAGGTTTTGTCCTGTACTTTAAACAGTTCTTTGTCGTTAAGGAAGACCGTAAAAAGATCACCTTTCACCACTAATTTCAAATTATTCCAGCCGTTGCCCAATGGCGGCACGTCCACCCCGTAGGTTCTGCCTTTGCCGACTAAGGGCAAATCGGTGCGCTTTCCGTTTTCTACTTTATACAGCACTACATTATCCTCCAGCGGATTGGCCCTCACTACGTAGTAGTTGTTCTTATCTGTAAACCTCCACACAAAGCCGCCACCCTGGTCGTGATTACCGGTAACGCCTTTCAGCCGGGCAGTAAGCACCATGTCTTTGGCTACAATGCCGTCATTTACAACTACATTAAAATGGTTGTTAGGATTATCGCTGTATAGCTGTGCCATCACCATGTTTCCATTATCTTCCACAACTTTCCATTCTGTACTGCCTGAGCCGGTATAATATTCCGACCAGTCTTCCGGTAGTTGACCGGCAGTGTAGTTCTCAAAATCAAACCGAGTTGTTTCAGTGGGTTTTACGGAATCAGGAAATTGCGCCTGTTCATTGATTTCCTCGATTTGTTCTTCCGAGTGCCTTGATGTCGAATTACCACATGCAACCGTTATCAAAACGGATGCGATTATGGGCATTAAATAATTTACTGTTGTTTTCATAATTCCTCTCTTTAAGTTTTTAGAAATGATTTTACAAATTCAGATGACGAACGGCTGACTTCTTCCTTTGATCCGGCAGCCTCTATTTTTCCGGCATTCATGACCACTATGTAATCACCTGTGTTCATAGCTTCTTTCTGGTCATGTGTAACATACAGCATAGTGAACTGTTGCTGTCGCTGAATGTCTTTCAAATGCCCAAGTATGCGCTCTTTTAAATGAGCATCAATATTGGCTAGTGGCTCATCCATCAGGAGTATCTTGGGTTGCAGTACCAGTGAGCGGGCAATGGCCACCATTTGTTTTTGTCCGCCTGAAAGCTGATGTGGATATTTCCGGGCTTTATCGCTTATCCCGAATAATTCGAGCCATTCAAATACTTTTTCTTTGATGTTTGGTTCTTTCCTTTCCTCCAAGGCAAAAGCAATGTTTTTGTACACCGAAAAATGCGGCCAAAGCGCCAAATCCTGAAATACAAAACCGACCTGACGCAAATGAGGCGGAACAAGGGTAGCGCCTTTTTCGCTTACTTTAACTCCGTCTATTTTTATCGCCCCGCTGGAAGGCCTTTCCAAACCGGCAATTAATCGCAGCACAGTGGTTTTACCACAGCCGGAAGGACCCAGCAGACAGGTTGTTTTCCCTTGTTCAAAAGAATAGGAGAAATCGTTCAACACTTCTTTATCTCCGTAGCAATGGGTGATATGTTCCAGGATGATCTCAGGCATATTGGAATCTTTTAAACAACCATTTTCCAGCCATAAAAAACAACACGATCAATACTACGGTTACAGCCAGATTGATCAGGGTCATGCTGCTGGTAAGGGCTTCCGGTGCATTGGCACTGATGGTGAATGTTTTGACCGGCATTAGCTCTGTACCGGGAGGATAAACCAGCATGGTAACCCCCAGCTCTCCCAGGCTCAAAATGAAGGATAAGACAAATGCAGCAAATAATGATGGTATCAATAAAGGCAGATTGATCTTCACAAATATTTTCCAGGAAGGTATGCCCATCACAAGGGCTGATTCCTCCAAAGAAACCGGTATTTGCCTGATACCATTGCCGATGATCCGGGAGGCGATAAAACCAAACTTGCCGAGATAGGCAAGCAGCAGAATTGCGGTAGTGCCGTATATAAAATTCATGACTGGCAGATTATAATACCTTATCAGGGCAATGCCCAGCACGGTAGAAGGAACAATAAAGATCAGTAAAAGCAATACGTTAGGTAGCCGGTTTCCTATGCGGTCTTTAGCGTAAGCTGTCCAGAGGCCAACAGATGTCAGCAATAAGGTGCCCCACAAGGCAAGTTTTACTGATTGTAGGGCAGCCGGACGCATCAGTATCCATGCTTCCCTGAAGAATAAGGTTCGTCCACTCAAAGACTGGATTCCCAGCATAAAGACAGGCATCAGCAAAGTCATTATCAACAATAACCAAAGCAAAGTGTGAAATAAGGCATGCCGCTTTTGTATGTCGTATTTTTTGGACACGCTTCCCTTTACCGACACGGAAAAGAATGGAGCATCTGAAAGGTAGCGGGCTTCTGCCAGCATCAGCAACAGGCATATGAACAGCAATAAAACAGATTGTCCGATAGCCAGGGGGAAATTGTACAGGGCAGAAAACTGTGTAAATATTTCGGTGGTAAAGGTGCGCACGCCAAAGAAAGCAGGAACTGAAAAATCACTCAAACTGAATATCAGGATGAGCAGGAAGGAGATTGTTAAGGCAGGACGGATCAAGGGGAGGACAATTTTCACCAGCATTTTCCTGAAAGGCATCACCATTAATCCGGCCTCTTCATACCCTTTATCAATTTGGGACAATGCGCTACCGGTTATGAGCATTGCCAGAGGAAAAAATACAAGGATGTGTACCAGAATCACACCTGCATCTGAATAGATGGCAGCATTATTTCCAAACAACCAGAAAAAACCGTCTTTCCAGGCCACCGCAAAAATGTAAGGGGAAATGAGCAAAGGCAGTAGCAGCGCTACCTTGTAAAAGCCGGTGAAAGCAAACCGCAGTTTGTAGAGAATAAATCCACATACTGTTCCTGTGAAGGTAGCAAGCAAAGCCACTATACCAGATATCAGCAGGCTCTTGCCAACAAGAAACAATGTTTCCCCGCTAATGAAAGACAAAAGCACTGACTTATCTTCACCACTAAGCCATTGCAGAAGCAGTAATACCAATGGCAATCCCAGCAGCAGAAACAGCAGCAGCGAAGGAATGATCCGTATAATATGTTTGACTATTGCTCTGCCCATTGTTTCAGCCAGGGTTGAATACTTTCCAGTTTTTCAGAAGTTTCTTTGTAATCAATTTTCATTGCTTTGATGTTATCCAATGAAGGAACGTTCTCAGGTACTTCCGTTCCTTTAATCAGCGGCATCTGTGCACAGGATTCGGCCAGTTTAACTTCTGTTTCTCGAGTCAGCAGGTAGTTAATGAGCTTTTTCCCGTTTTCATTATGAGGCGACCCTTTGATGAGACTAAGCGCATTGGGCATGATGAGCGTCCCGATACCATCTTCTTGCTGATCCAGAAAAATGTAATCCACCTCATCACTTTCTTTCTTGGCTTCAAAAGCATCATCGGTATCGGTGAGGCCAAAGGCGAGTTCTCCGTTCATCACCCGCTTTTTAACGTCCCCATTGCTGGCAGCTATTACCACTCCATTGGCTTTCAGGTCATTCATCCACTTTTCGGCTTTCTCATCGCCCAATGTCACAAACAAAGCAGCCATGTGGAAAGTGGTGGTCCCGAACAGTGGATTGGCAATGGCAAAGCGGCCTTTGAAGCGGGGTTTTGTGAAGTCAAAAAGAGACCGGGGCAATGAATCAGGAGAGATAAGTGTCTTGTTGTATATCAGCACCCTGGCCCTGGCAGAAAATCCTATCCAGTGATTGTCTTTTTCCCTGAAATGCTCAGGGATAAGGCCGGTTTGCTCCGATTGATATGATTCGGTAATTCCTTTAGATTGCAAAACACTATTACGCACCGGGTCACCGCTCCAGAACACATCACACTGCGGATTATCCTTCTCAGCAATCAATCGATTCATTACCCCGGTTGACTTGGTTTCTTCTGTATCATATACCGCTTTTACTATGATGCCGGTCTCTTTTTCAAAATCCTTTAGAATAGGCTCAGAAAAAACCTGATCAACCGTGCAATAAACGACTACTTCATCGGGGGATGGGTTGCATGCGGTTAGTACTGAAAATATAAAAATGGTTAATAAATATTTCATGTTTCGTGTTTTTGTTACGGAAGACATAAGACATATGATTTTAAGACGTAAGACTGTCTGTAAATTTTGAAATCATGGATTGAATTTTGTGGATTTTAGTTTGTAAATGTTGGTATGTCTCTTTAGAGGTGTATCCTATTTCGTATGAAATAATAAGCTGAGTTTCCCAATCATAAGCTGAGCCAAGAGCATTTTCCAAATATTGGATAAAGTGCTTGGCTGAACTTCTTGCTGTTCCTTCAGCAATATTGGAAGGAACAGAAACTGCGCAACGTTGTATTCGACTAATCAGTCCATATATTTCAGACTTAGGAAAGCCTTTTGTCACCGCATAGGTTTCCTTGGCTAATTCTATGCCGTCTTCCCAGATAGTTAACTTTCTAAAATTGTGTTTTGATGCCATTTTATCTACAGTTTATATTTCTTTCAGTTTCGATTCCATTCGTCTTATGTCATACGTCTTACCGTCTTATGTCTCTAAATTACAAATCTCCATATCAGTTTGCCTAAAATGGTGGTTCTTTCCAGCTTCCAGCTATTGCCGGAGGTGTCGTATGCCTGGTTGACAATGAAAAAGAAATCCGCTCCGATAATGGGGATCCATTGCAGGCGAAAATTAAATATCGCTTCTTCGTCTTCGCTGTTCCACTGTGAAAACAGTGATCCAAATAAATTCGGATTGACAGCATATTCAATCCGGCTGCCGATCAGGTCGGTATCAAAACTTCCTTCCGGTAAGTCAATCCAGTTTTTCTCATAGTTAGCGCCTATTTTAAGATAGCGGCTGGCTCGCCAGGAAAGTTCGTATGTACTTTCGGTACTTTTCCCAGTAAAGAAATCTCCCCAGTTTATTTCGGAATAAACCGACCAGGTACGTCCCTCAAAAGTAGCGGCTTGTATTTCCATCCGGTTGTACCAGTAATCGCCCTCTGGTATCACAATCCCATCATTGATTTCAAAAGGTTCCCGCAGGCCTTCGGCCCTTCTTTGCAGATTGAACTCAAAAAATTCACCACTGCGTGTTTCAAAACCTAACGGCCTGATTTCATAGAAGAATGATTGCAACTCACCCGTATCATCAAAAATGAAATAATTCATATCAAGCCCCTTAAAGCTGAACTGCCGTATCCATTTCAGAAAGTTTTTAGGTCTCGGTTTCCATTCGAGTTCCGCATAAAACTCCTGGAAATTGTCCCTGCGCAAGAAACCCACCTCCGGGTCAAACGTGGGCGCACTCCGTTGCCAGGCCATATCAAACTCAACTTTATCGTTGGGATAGCTCAAATAAATGCGATGTGCATGGGCTTTTTCGTCAAAATCATCAGAATTAATATTTTGCGTAAAGGCAGCACCTACATTCAGATTTTTATCTCCGAATAATTCAGATGTGCTGTAAAGCCCGTAGCCACCGGTGGTGCTATGCCAACGTCCATTATCGTATTTATTGGCGGACAAGATGCCAACAGAAGATTGTTTCAGTACATCCTGCCGCCAGCTTACCACTGAGTAGTTGGCTGACGGAATGCTGTCACGGCTTGCCGTTTGCATGGATAAGGCTCCAAGCGTAGCGTTCTTCTCTTTGCCTAATACCCTTGCCCCAGCAATTATGGGAACGGTGGAACGATCTTCCGCCAGGCCTATCCTCCTGCTATAAAACGGTATAATTGTACTTCCCATCCCCATATCAAAAAAATCTTGCCCTTCCAGGAAAAACTCCCTGCGCTCCGGAAAGAACAAGGGAAAGCGGGTCAGGTTGATCTGCTGCCGGTCGGCCTCCACCTGTGCAAAGTCGGTATTAAAGGTCAGGTTCATACGGAGGGTAGGCGTAATGAGATAGTTGATGTCCCCTCCGGCATTCAGTTGCCCTTCTTCCTGACCGGGTGTAAATTCGCCTCCGCCTATGGCATAAGGCTTTAATTCGATAAAATCCTTACTGACGATGCTGTCAAGACCAACCAAGGCACCTGCCCTGTTGAGCAGTTCCAGTTCTGAATCCCTTGACCAGCCCTGCCATAGCAGTTGCTCCCGTTTCCTACGGATATTCCGCTCGAAGTTGATGCCCCATATCTGCTCTTTAACATCTGTGGGGTATTTTAAAGTAGAAAAAGGAATAGCTATTTCCGCACACCAGCCTTCACTGGTTATAGTGGTTTTTGCATCCCATACGCCATTCCAGAACTCATTTTCGGATTCTCCGTTATTGATTACCTGCACATCCGCTCTTGCCCCATTGGGGTTGACAACAAAAAGAAAGCCGTTTCGGTCATCATTATAAGTATCAATGATCACCTCAAAGTTGTCTTCCAGGTCAAAATCAAAGTCCCGCTTCATTTCACGGGCTACTAACTTATCCGGTTCGCTGTCGTAACCCCAAAATCCTATGTACAGGGTTTTGGCAGTATATATAATGGCAACTTCCGTCCTTTCTGTTGCCGGTTCACCGATATTCAGCTCCCTTTGGGTGAAATTGTTGATGTTCACGGCCTGTTTCCATGCCATTTCATCCAGCTTTCCATCAAGCTGAATGTCTTCCTGAACATACTTGGCGTAAATGGTATCCGGTTTACTTGTTTGCGCTATGGAAACTGAAGCTATCATTAAAATGCTTGTTATTAAAAACAGCCGTTTCATTCTTTGTGATCAATTTATCGCAAATCTATGATCCGATTCTGTAGAAATATGGGAATGGAGAGGGAAGTTGGAAGGGGTGCATCTTATTCTTATGAAAAGGTGAAATGATACAGGATGCCGCATATAACGCTGACGAGTATGGTTTTAAGCATATCCCATTTGAGGATGAAATAAATAAATGCAGCAATAAGTCCAATTACCAATGAAGGGATGTTAATTGTAGCCCACTCCGGGATTAGCCACCTTATCCCCAGGGAATGGCTTTCGTTTACTTTTTCAAAAAGTGTGTGGATTGCGAACCAAACGCCAAGGTTGAGCACAACCCCAACAACAGCAGCTGTAATTCCCGACAAAGCAGTGGTCAGGTTTTTATTGCCTCTGAGGTATTCAATATAGGGCGCTCCGGTAAATATGAACAGGAAGCAGGGAACAAAGGTAGTCCAGGTTACCAATAAAGAAGCTAAGATTCCGGCCAGAAGCGGATCCATCGTACCGGATAAGCGATAAGCTCCCATAAACCCTACAAATTGCACAACCTGAATGAGTGGGCCCGGTGTAGTTTCTGCCATGCCTAAGCCATCCAACATTTCCCCGCTTCTCAGCCAGCCGTAATCTTCCACTGCTTTTTGAGCGATATAGGCCAGAACGGCATAGGCTCCTCCAAAAGTAACCACTGCCATTTTGCTGAAAAATGTGCCTTCGGAAAAAAAGATGGATTCAACTCCGACCCATAAACCGATCAACACTAAAGGTATGGCCCATAAGGTCATGAACAGCAAAACCGTTTTGACCGTTTTCTTTAAAGATGGCTTAACGGGGTGAATGTGACTGTCAATGACATAATTATTCTCCTGCTCCGTTTTGTCTGCATGTCCTTTTATGACATGAAATTTTTCCTCCCAAAGTCTGCCCCCGATAAAACCGATCAATCCTGCTGTGATTACGATATAAGGAAAATCCACCTCGAAGAAAAATATAGCTATAAATGCCAATGCAGCCATAAATATCATCACTTCATTTTTTAGTGCCCTTTTACCGATTTTTATCACCGCACCGATTACGATAGCCAGCACAGCCGGTTTTATACCAAAGAATATAGCGTCAACGATTCCTACATCCCGATAGGCTGCATAAAGAATACTCAGGATCAGAATGGAGATGAATCCCGGCAGGATAAACAGTATTCCGGCAACCAATCCTCCTTTGGTCTTATGCAATAGCCAGCCTATATATGTAGCCAGTTGTTGCGCTTCCGGGCCCGGTAACAACATGCAATAATTCAACGCATGTAAAAAGCGGTTTTCACTGATCCACTTTTTTTCTTCTACCAGTATTTTGTGCATCACGGCAATTTGACCGGCAGGTCCTCCAAAACTATGGATGGCTACTTTTATCCATACTTTTAAGGCTTCTTTGAAAGGTAATTTTTCCAATTATCGAATTTTAATGGCGCTGTTAAAACGGTCTGCTACATTATCCCAGTTAATAATGTCTAACACCGTATCGACAAAGTTCCCTCTTTTATTTTTGTATTTTAAATAGTAAGCGTGCTCCCACACATCAATAACCAGTAACGGGATTACGCCCCATTGGGTTAGCTTTTGATGATTCTCACATTGTAATATGGTCAGCGACTGGGAAAAAGGTTGATAACCCAAAATACCCCAGCCGCTTCCTTCTACGCTTTTAGAAACTTTAGCCAGGTAAGCCTGAAGCTTGTTAAATGATCCAAAGTCTTTTTCTATTTGTTTTAGTAGTTCTGCTTTAGGTTGTGTTTTTTTATTGGTAAGGTTTGTCCAGAAAATGGAATGCAACACATGGCTTGAAAAATGGTAGGCCAGTTTGCGTGTCCACAAATCAACCTGATCGAGATCGCCTGATTTTAAATTCTTTTTAATATTTTCCAAATCTTTATTAGCCCCTTTTACGGCTCCACCATGATGAAATTCATAATGCAGGTGGAGGGTTTCTTCATCCATGTGCGGTTCTAAAAAGGTCTTGCTATAGGGAAGTGGTTGCTGAATAAATTTGTCATCCTGATCCACCAGTATGTCAATGCCATTTTCATTCAGGCTCTGTGAAAAAACATTGTTCACGGGCAGTATGCTTGCCCCTCCAATGATTGCTGAGTTTCTTAGAAAATCTTTCCTGTTCATCGATAACTTTTTTAGGTTTTTACTGCTTTGAAGCCAAAGCTAAGCCTCAATTCTGTAGAAAATTGGGAATTACCGAAAGGCAACTTCCAGCACGTGGATTTCTTCTCTTTGGCTATAACATAGTTTCCAGCCGCTTGTATCGGCAATCTTCCAGGCAATGGCCAGTCCTAATCCCCATGTATCCGGGTTATTGGAATTTTTATAGAAGCGGCTGAATATTTTTTCGTGATCAACAAGGGATTTACTGCCGGTATTGGTTATGGTCAATTTATCTTTGATTGCGCAAATAGCTACAGAACCATTTTGAACATTATGCAAAAAAGCATTTTTTAGCAGGTTCTGGATAAGAATTTCAGTAAGCAGCTTGTTTCCCTGAACAGTTGAACTATTCTCCATATCTATTTCCACTTGTATGTGCAATGCTTCCTTTTGTTCTTCATAATATTCCAGCGAGTTACTGATTATTTCTTCTATGTTAACCTCATCCGTCATCAGGAACTGCCGGTTTTCAATTTTGGAAAGGAGCAGGAGGGTTTTGTTCAGTTTTTTGAGCCGTTGTGCAGAACCGATTATACCGTCTACAATAGCCGCTTGTTCTTCCGTGAGCTTTGTTTGGCTTACAAGCGCTTCCAGTTTTGATTGTATGACAGACAATGGTGTTTGTAACTCATGAGAGGCATCCCCGATAAATTGTTTCTGACTTACAAACACCTCCTTGTTCTTTCTTGTCAACTCATTCACTGCATCATTCAACATTTGGAACTCATCTATACGTGAAGATGGCAACTCTGGTAATTCCTGTTTATCAAAGCGAAAACGCCTGAGCCGTTCCAGTATTTCAAAAAACGGCTCCCATATTTTTCGCGAGATTACATGTTGGGATACATAAAAAGCTACCAACAGCCCCAGGAACAATCCTCCCAGTGTAATGGCAATGGTGCTGATAATCTCCGCTGCTTCAAGGTGAGGCTTTGTAATTTCCAGCCGGTAATATTTGCCATGTAACTTCACGAAAGTGGTCAGCTTGCGGTATTCATCTAATTCATCATCAACAGGTTCATAAATGAGGGTGTCAGTGTAGCTTTCGTAGCTTTCCTGAAACACCGTTTCCTCAACAGGATAAAAGGTAAAATCATCCAGCGGGTTGTCCTCTTTGAAGGGAGCTTCAGGATTTTCTTCAAGATAAGCCAGCAGGTTCATTTTACGGTTGTACAACACTTCATCTACATTCTTAAGTACGTTCCAGCTTAGTACCAGGTAAAATAATATGGAAAAAATCCCGAACAGGATCAGGAAATAAAGCAATTGAATGCGGGAGGTGTGAGTAAGCAGCTTCATACCGGTTTTATTTGATAACCCACACCGTAAATGTTGCTTATTTCCACTTGTGCACCCGCCTCTTTCAGTTTGCGTTTCAGATTTCTGATCTGGGAAAATAGAAAATCAAAACTTTGTGCCTCATCCACGTAATCGCCCCAGATATATTCTGCCAGTGAAACTTTGGTTATTACCCGCTTGTGATTGCTAATAAGATGCATAAGAATGGCATACTCTTTTTTAGTCAGGTGGATAGGATTTTCAAGGTCATTTACGCCCACAATATACTGATCCGGTTCGATCACCAAATTGGAAAACCGAACTGATTTATTGGTCTTAAATTGTTTCCTACGGATAATTGCTTTTATTCGTGCATTCAGCTCAGAAAAGTAAAAAGGCTTGGTCAGGTAATCATCCGCCCCCAATCCCAGGCCTTTTAGTTTATCGTCCAGAGAATTACGGGCAGAAAGGATAATTACTCCGTCCGTTTTACCTTCTTTATAAAGTGTTTCCAGCAGATCAAAACCGCTACCATCAGGAAGATTGATGTCCAGGATGATACAATCATAATTGTAGAGACCGATGCGTTCCATGCCTTCGCTGAAATTGCTTGCAATATCGAATATAAATCCTTCATCATCAGCAAATTCCTCAAGGCTTTTTAGCATTTCAGGTTCGTCTTCTATGATAAGTAATTTCATAGGTACAAAGTACGCAATTAATTCTGTAGAAACGTTGGCTGGATTTGGCTCTTCCCGCTTTTGTGTGGCGGCTTTGTGCAGTGGAAAAGCGTGATGTGCCAAATGTGTGCTGGCAGAAATTTTCAAAAATGCGAAGCGGGGGCTTTTCTTTCTTCATTCTTGTCAGTCGTTTGTGTCCTTGTCCGGTTGCACTGTTTAGTCTGACTCGTTACTTTTCATTGTCAATGTGTCCGTTGTATTTTTTAGCATGTGCCCCAACGTTTCGAGGCCATGCGCTGGCGGGAGACTTCCTGGTAGCGTTTGA
>AERA01031576.1_pt1 | contig 50452 bp, 31 predicted proteins | sample 267968 | NCBI WGS metagenome assembly AERA01 (sample SAMN02954363, study PRJNA61401) | activated sludge metagenome | biome: terrestrial; feature: wastewater treatment plant; material: activated biomass; isolation source: activated biomass of an industrial wastewater treatment plant | reverse complement strand
ACCAGCACCAGGTCGCCCGTCGTGATCCCGACATCTTCCAGTTTATTATTGTTACTGAAATTGGATTCCACCGCAAACATGGATCCGGCAATAGGTCCTGGCGAGTTGATGGTCAGGATGTCATCCTCCGAGATCGGGGACCACAGGTACATCTGCATACGAGGTGCCGATCCATCAGCTGGTGTTGAGAAATTGGCGTTATTGGTGCCGCCGCCATCCAGTCCTTCTGCGCGCACAGCATCATTTCCGTTGCCGCCCCGACCGAGATTATTGACTTGAAAATTTCCGGAGGGTTCATCAAAACCGTACTGGTACATAACGTCGTGGATGATATTGTTCCAGTAAAACAGGTTAGTGATGGCCGCATCCATATTGTCCTCCGGATGTAACAGCGGATCGAACGGATAATCAAAACGCAGATTGCTGGTGTCAGGCTGTATCCGGGATTGTTGGTATTGCTCCCGTCTGTGTCCTCATATGCATGGACGTTGTTTCCCCGTGTGATGGTGTACTCAACGGCGCCTGTATCGTGCCATCCCAATGTGGTGGCGGCATTATTGATGCCTGCGCTCGCCCAGGGCGTTGTGATAATTGCACGTGAGCCGTGGTTAGGGGATTCAATGGGTAGCGGGAAAACATGATAACTGCTATCGGGCGCTAACAGAAGTGGAGAGGAGCTGTAGGCCAATGCATGACCATGATCTTTGGTGCACCTGTTTGTTTGGGGGATATCAAATTCACAACGAAGGACGAGATTTTCGCTGTAAAGAATTTCGCCGGAGTGGGCATCGACAAAGATCATCCAGATGTCCTGGCCGTTCCTCATTTCGAGGGTTACAGCCCAGCAGAGTTTGATGGTTTTGTCTGCCTGGCCGCGCCAGAACAATTCAACCGTGATGTCTGATTGAAATAAATCGTTGTGCTGAAAAACCGATTTGATAACCTGCTGATTCTTGTTTTCAACCTGTTCGACCAGTACCGGCTCCGGAACAGGTTGTTCGATGTACGTACTCGCACGCACCACGGCTCCAGGTGCATCAATGGTTGGTGTGGACGGCGGGGCAATGCGATCCAGTTGATTGATCCACCGGTTGCCGAAACTCAGCAATTGTTCATTCCGGAAATTGAGGTTGAGGATGCCATTGAATACGCGGATATCCTGATAGCGCTGCTCGAGGAACGCGTGGGTCACGTTCAATCCTTTGGACGCATAGGAATCCTTGAGGGTAAATTCATAATCTGCCCTGGATTCAAGCCCAAGCCTGGTGGCATTGTCTTTCAGATAGCGTTGGAGATCCGGTAGGGCAGACTGTGAAAGGAGAAAGGTTCCACAGTGCGTTAAGAGCAGAATAAATAAAAAACGGAGCACGATCGGCGAATGCGGATTTGGTGTTGTCCATCCAAAGGTACGACGTTATTAAGGATTCTATCGCTAACGCGTCTGTGGGTCTGCTCCAGTCTGGAATTCGGTTTCCCGGATCCGAAAGGCGGAGGGTGTCAGTCCCGATGCTTTTTTGAAATACCGGTTGAAGGAGGCTTTGTTGTTGAAGCCCGCCTCATAGGCGATTTGCATGATGGTATAATGCGCGCACGTCGGATCCGCCAGCAATTTTTTGACGTAATCAATGCGGTATTGATTGATCAGTTCAAAAAAATTCACCTTGTAATGTTCGTTGATGACCTGCGACAACTGGTGACGGTTCACATCGAGATACGCCGCCAGATCGTCGAGACGTAATTCATTTTCTTTAAAAACCTGTTGTTCATGCAACAACCGGTCGAGATTGCGTTTGATACTGTCGCCTGCGGAAGCCGTGAGATTAGAGGTTTTGTATTTCTGGGCCGGCAGGAATTTCTCAATGGGTTCGCTCCGGAAGACGCGTTTCTGGATCAGTCCCATGTATCCGATGCCCAGGATAGACAGCGCCATCACCAGGCTGATGGAATAATCCCATTGCGGATTAAAGAAGGAGACCCCTGCCAGGATAAAATAGGAATAGAATGCACCGGTATACACCATCATTCCGCTTGAGACATACCGTGTCCAGGTCCGGATATTATTGTCCACCTGCCATTCATTTCTGGTCATGAGTGCGATCAGCACAGTATAAAACAGCAGATGCCCGCAGAGCAGTGTGCCGGAAGAGCCCACACGCCAGGCATCCACCCGGAACGAAATCTCTACGCCAAAATCAACCAGGATGAACGGAATGGCCAGTACGAATGCGATGCCTGGGATCAGGTAATGATAGCATATCGTCCGATTTGAAAAATCATCATTGAAAATGGTGCGCAGATAAAAGTAGAGCGAGGGCCCGATCAGCAGCGTCAGTGTCGGCCAGGTAAACCGCAGGTAGGGAAATACCTGGACATAGTCTGACCAGATCATGACATAGGTGATCAGGATCAGAGAGAAGGCGTAGAGGACAATAGCGAGCCAAATTCGCCCATCGGTAAACCGGGATTTACCCAGCGTCACCAGGGTAGCCTGGACAAGGCCAATTACGGCGACGATGGAAAGCAGTCCCGTCCAGATATTCAAAGCCGGCATATGGTTGTATTCAATGTTCTGGATTCCAGTCTACTCTTGTTGCACGATAATGCGTTGGCCCCACACCTGGCCATCGTTCAATTTCAAAATGATAAAATACAATCCATCTGGCAAATGGGATGCATTCCAGGTGGTGCTGTCCCCGATAGCGATTTTCTCCACCGGCTGTCCATTGGCTTGATAAACGTCGAGATGGTTATAGACCTCATGTGTGCTTGAAGGCTGCAATTGGAATTGTTGACCAATCGTTGGGGTAACAAACTGATAAGGGATAAACTCGATATTGGCATTCGGGATGGCGGTAGATGCGTCACGCCGAATGACGACCGCGTTTGGACGCTTAAGGCCAAGCGCACCGGGCGGGAACAGGGCTTTGACAAAGGCACCCGCAGGTGTATACTCCCGGACGGTGGAGGCGCCGCCGATGCCCAGCAGCATATTGCCGTTGTTGAGAAAATCAACGCCTTCGCATCCCGGAACACCATTGATATGGACACCCTTGAATTGACCGTCAGGGCCAAAGCGTTTGACTGTGGCATCATCATAATCATTCACCATCAGATCCCCGTTTTCTTCAAACCAGATATTGGTGGGGCCCTCGAGATTGGAATTGATAAAGAGCCCCATATCCTCTCCGGTGGAGCTGAATTTCCGGACGGAATCACCGTTATACGACGAAACGTAGAGATTTCCTTGAGCATCCCAATCCAATCCGATGGCATTGGTGACCTGGGTCTGGGTAAAGGCATCGATAAATTGGCCCGCCTGGTTATACCGCCAGACTTTGCCATTGCCGTCCCACTGCAGCACATAGATCAGCCCATCGTCGCCGATCTTCATTCGCGTCGGACCGCCGATATCGGTGGCGAACTCGCTGATGAATTCTCCGGTTTCCGCGTTGAACTTGCTGATTGTCCCAGAATTGAGATTGGAGATCAACACAACGCCCTGTTGTTCGAGAAAGAGAATGTCCTGAGGCCAAAAGAGATGATCTTCGATAAAAAGCGTACCATTCTCTCCATTCATGTCAAACCTGGCGATCTTCCACGGACCGGTACTAAAATTACCGGCATCGCTGACATATATATATCCGGACTGGGCGTGAAGCAGGTTGAGAAAGCATAAAGCCAGGAAGGTGATCAGGGAGAGAAGTATCGATTGCATGTCGGTAGTTTTTTTGTGTACAGTTCAATACTACCGGCTGAGGACGTATCTAATGGCTCATTTGATAAAGATTTACCCCGGATCGTCATAAAAATGTCGGCAACGAGTCAAATGCTGCCTGGAAATATGGAAGAAGTGATGAGGGTTATTCAATCTTGATCACCATCACTTCAGCATCTCTGGCGGGCTTGTCCGGCTGGCCTGCGGGGCGGATCTTCGGAGATTCCAGGTAGAGTGTGCCGCCGGTCCTTAGTTTGCCGAAGGAAATCCACCGTGGTTTCTGTCAATGTGGGGCCATGGTTGACCATGAGGACCGGATCGCGGTCTGGTTCGACATACACAAGGGAAATGGACACTACTTCGTAATTGTCGAGGGTTTTATACCCCAGGTCAGCGATCGATTTGGCATTATGCACTTCTGAAGCAGTCAATGTTTTGACCGGACTTTGCGCCAAACAGATCGAGGTGGAAAGCATCAGGGAAAGGAGGCTCAGGATTTTCATGGTTATCGGTTTTATTGTGTTCGTAAATTCTTGTCTATAGGCTGACCAAAAGCAAGTTGGGCACACAACATCAGAAAAATTATGAAGAGCTGGTACATCGTATTGTTTCTGCATCATGAATGTAAAACGTGTGATGACAAATTTTCAAGGCTTTGATTTTTGGTTTCCGGCATCCGGTAGATCACCCAAATCAGTTGCACCACCATCATCACTCCGAAGAAGCCAAAGACAACGGATGGACCGACTATTGAAAACGTAAACGGGATCAGGGATGGTATAGCCGCTGCTAAAATCCAGTGCACCGAAGAACCAAACGCCTGGCCCGCCGCGCGCAGCCGGGTAGGGAAGACCTCCGCCATAAAGACCCAGATCACCGCCCCCTGGCCAATGGCATGGGCGGCAATGAAGAGGAAAAAGAACAATGGCACCAAAATGCCTTCCCATTGCAACGCAAAGGCCGCAGCCACCAGACCCAGCGAAATGATATATCCAACTGATCCAATCAACATCAGGCTTCTCCGGCCCGCCCGATCGATCAGGGAAATGCCAATCAGCGTAAAGACGAGATTGACGATCCCGATGCCGACCGAACTTAAAAAGGAAGCCGAGCGTTCCAGACCTGCCAGTTCGAATATGCGCGGAGCATAGTAGAGAAATGCATTGATACCCGATAGCTGATTGAACATCGCGATGCAAAAAACCAGCAGCAAGGGTGTTCTGAATTTTTTCATCCAGATGGAATCTGCAGTATGATCCGAACGTGATGCGTTTTCAATGTCGGTCATTCGCTGCTCCACATCGGCATTTGGAAAATACCGCAGCAGGATCTGTTTGGCTGATGCATGATCATTCCGGTATTCAATCAACCATCGCGGACTTTCCGGGACTGGAAAGACAAATAAAAGATAGAGCAGGGCCGGTACGGCCTCCACGCCCAGCATCCAGCGCCAGGCATTTGCACCACCATCCTGGAGCAGATAGTTTGAGCCGAAAGCAACCAGGATGCCCAACACAATATTGAACTGATACAACGCCACGAGGCGGCCGCGTTGTTGGGCTGGCGCTATTTCGGCAATATACGTTGGCGCTGTAACCGTGGAGATCCCGATGCCCAGCCCGCCGATCAATCGAAACAAGGCAAAGGATATGGGTTCAACAGCGAGCGCGGAACCAATCGCCGAGATCAGGAATAAAAAGCCGATGAGGAGTAACGTTCGTTTACGGCCCAGGCGATTGGTCGGCAGTGAGCCGGTCATTGCGCCTATAACAGTTCCCCATAAGGCACTTCCCATGATCACCACACCGTGAAACAGATCTGATCGTGGCCACAGGGAGGCCAGTTGTTGCTCCGCACCGGAAATCACGACGATGTCGAAACCAAATAGAAATCCGGCCAGGGCGACGACGATGGACAACAAGGTGATACGTGAATGTTTCATACAGGTCATGCCGGGATCCGGAGGATTGATCCGATCCGGTGCCGGTGCTTATCGTGAAGATAACTGAATAGGCAGGATTGATTTGATCCGGGATTTGGGGCAATTGATTAATTTTATTTGACCAACTATTCTGCTCATGTTCAAGAAAATTCTGCTGGGATTGATCATTGTGATCTTCCTGGTGATCGGCGTTGCGCTCATTTACGTGCTGACCTCCTGGGATAAATCCTATGATGACATTCCCTATCCGGCACTGGAAACCTCAACCGATTCTGCTGTCATAGCCCACGGGGCTTACCTGGTCAATGGACCTGCCCATTGCTCCGGATGTCATGCCGGGAGTATCGCTGAAATGGTGTCGGCCGAATCCGGTGAGTTGGTGCCCCTCAAAGGTGGTGTGCGTTTCCCGATGGGTCCATTGGGCGCCATGTATCCGGCAAACCTCACGCCGCATGCGACGACCGGCATTGGCCGGTATTCGGATGGCCAGATCTTCCGGATGATGCGGCATGGGATCCGGCCGAATGGGATGGCCTCGTTGCCATTGATGATGCCGTTCTGGAATATGGCCGACGATGATATGATCGCAGTAGTGTCATACCTCCGGTCATTGGAGCCTGTAGATAATGCGGTGCCTGATGCGGAATATACGTTCATGGGCAAAGTGATCCGTACGCTGGCCCCTACGTTCAAGCCAATCATGGATCCGACCCCGGTCCCTAAAGCACCTCCCATGGCGCCGACGATTGAGCGGGGAAAATACCTGTCGCATTACGTCGCCAACTGTGTCGGTTGCCATACGGAACGCAGTCTCGAAACCTTCGAAGCGATCGATGCTGAATTTGCCGGCGGCATGGAATTCGAACCCTTTGTCGCCATCCACAAGTATTTGAATGTCGATACAACACTATGGACCCGGACACCCAATATCACACCTTACAAAAATGGCGCCCTGGCCAAATTTGCCACGAAGGAAGAATGGATCGCCCGTTTTCGAAAAGGTCGCATTTTACAACACTCGCCGATGGATTGGGGCGCGTTTGGCCGCATGTCAGATACCGACCTGGAGGCTATCTATTTATACCTGAACAGCCTGGAGCCGGTAGAGAAGGAAATTGGCGACATCACCTATCGACAGGAAATGTAAATCCTTTTACTTCGCAAATCGTCACGTCAGGTTCCTTGCCTGTTAGAATCTCGTCTTCAGCACAATCTGGCCAAGTTCACCCAGCCCATCCTGATCGGTGAACACTACACGGCCGTTTTTCGACAATACTTCCCACGCAATCACGCTGGTGATATCATCAGTAGCCCCAGGTGTGGAAGGATCATTCACAACCGAGAGGGACTGGTCATTCGCGATCACTGCAGCCTGCGTGTACGAAGGATGTACGATCAACAGGTCGCCCCGGCCTTCAGTCGCGGCCTGGTATATACTCTGGAGATCCGTGAGTACGGTTCCTTTCGACACAGCTTCCCGGGCCTCGGTTATTGCTTTTCGGTTACGGTCGGCGTGAATGTTTTCGACCAGGGTCCATGCCTGTTTTCCGATCTGGTGCGGCGCGATATGATTGTAGTCGACAGGCACATACCCGTAATAAACACTGGCTTTATCCGCAACTTGCAACAGGTGGCTATAATTATTCTCGGTGCAGATCACGACACAATGCATGCCTGAGGTGTTGTACATTTTCACGACGGACTTGTCGACTTTGTTCAGATACTCCCGGATCATATTGTCCACTTGCTTCGGATCGCTGGCTTTGTCGGAATGCGTGATATAGTGTTGATTTTCCTTGAACGGAAATCCTTCTTGTCGCACTTCACCGGTCACCTGGTCATTGGTGGCTTCATACAGGTGTACGCCACTTTGTGAGAGCAGGAGGATGTAATAGGATTCCGTGTTACCCAGCGCGCGAATCAATGGGCGAAGGGCGAACCGGTCGTCGATGTGCACCTTGTTCTCGGAGACGGAAATCGGAGATCTGAAAATCTCCTTTCGAGTATTGGAGAGGAAAAGGTGAAGACTATCCAGGTTGTAATTTACATCAATTTCCTTTTCGATTGAACCAAGGCTCGAAATCAGGCTCTGGATCTCGCGCTTGTTGTGTTCATTCAGCAGCCGGGATTCGGCTTCCTTGACGAGGTTTTTCAGCAATACTTTGTCCTGTTCGCTGTCCGGATGGGTGCGGTGCGTGTTCAGGGAAATGGTGACACAGGTTTCGCCGGTTTCGGCGGCCAGTTGATTCAGTTTCTGCTGGATATTCATTGGAGTCGGTTTGTTCAGATTAACGGTCTATATGAGAATGGCTATGGAGGAAAAAGGTTTATTCTCCAGCTACAAAGGTATGGCCGGTCGGATTGATGGGGATCACCCTGTCGCATGACGTTGATCAGCCGGGGTCGGGTTTTTCATGCCTCTGGTTTTGGACGTGGTGAATTATACAGCCAATGTTCATTCATCAATAGCTTTTCAGAAGGAAGATGCCGAATGTCAGATGCCGAATGTCAGATGCCGAATGTCAGATGCCGAATGTCAGATGCCGAATGTCAGATGCCGAATGTCAGATGCCGAATGTCAGATGCCGAATGTCAAATGCCGAATGTCAGATGCCAGATTACAGATACCAGACTCCAGATACCAGACTCCAGACTTTTGATAGTTGCTTTGCATTATTCTGAAAAACGATTAAACGTTTCCAGGCTTCCACGTTTAAACAAATACAGGGCAGATTGATACCCCTCGTAAGGTAAATCCTCTAAACCATTCTAAACCACTCTAAACCATTCTAAACCACTCTAAACCATTCTAAACATTAATAGGTACCGGCTTTTTCTCCTCATCAATCGCCACCAGGGTAAACTCACCGCTGACCGCCTTTTCCCGGCCTTCCGAATACATTTGCTCGATAAAAATATCCACCCGCACCTTGAGGCTGGTCCGTCCGATGGAGGTGACGATGCCGGCCAGTTCGACAATCGTGCCCGCAGGGATCGGATGCGTGAAATCAATCCGGTCGCTGCTCACGGTCACCATCCGCTGGCGGCTGAACCGCGTGGCGGTGATAAACGCCACTTCGTCCATGAGTTGCATCGCCGTGCCGCCAAACAATGTATCATAGTGATTGGTGGTGTTGGGAAAAACGGCTTTGAAGATGTGGGTCTTTGAGCGTTGTATGCGTTCTTCCAGGATCATAGGATGTCATCTAAAATCGAAAAGGTAAAATCAAAAAGCCCTTACGCAGTAAGCGCTGTAAAGATCAGACAATTCTGAAAATTTGATGATAACACTTACAACTTGATAAAAGGCCTGGCGCCCAGAACCTGGCCTTGATGATATAGTGTTATAAAGTACATACCGGGCAGCAGCCGGCTGATATCAATCGGCTGAGCATGGAATTGTAAATTAACCTGTATGATTTTGCCCAACGGATCTAAAATCCGGTATTGATCAATTTTTGTTAGATCGTCAGGTTGAATGTGAAGTTGAAGATGATCCCGGGCGGGATTAGGGGTGACGGAAAACGTAATATAATCTGCCGGTTGTCGGATACTGGAAGGTGGCATGATCACCAGCTCCGCCTTATTGGTGATCACCGGATCATTGAAGTCAAAATAGATCGCGGCTTCATTTGGAATGGTGGTCCCATAATCAAATTCCGGATAAGGTTTGATCCTGAATTTGAAAAACCCATGCGATGCCGGTTCGTTGATATTACTGTCAGGCAGCATGATGAGATCAAATTTAACGAGCAGGGTTGGCCCGTCAGTGATCTCGTAGGAATACGGATGACTTGAGCTCAACATTTCCAGTGTGCTGATGTCAAGGGTTGGTGATAGTGCATCGGTGATGCGTACATTGAATGCGGTATCTGTGCCCGTATTCTGGAAGCGGATGTGGTAATAGACGTATTCACCTTTGTCGACTGTTGTGGTTTCTCCCCCTTGTTGATTGAAGATGCGTTTGTCATTGGGGTCAAATGCACCGATGTTTTCCTGGCATTCGATATAGGTGGTACGTTCGTTCTGGCAGGCGTTGTCGGCATGCACGATACCAGTCAGGCAATGTTCCATTCCGATCTCGGCGTCGCATGAGAGGTTAAAGTAGATGCGGAATGTGATTTCTTCATTCAGTTCCAGGTCCCCGAGGTCGAACGCAATTATGTATTGCCCGGTTTGGGAAAAAGGGATTGTAGCCGAAATGAAATTGAAGAAGGTATCCAGCTGGATGGTCAGTTTGGTGTTGGTGCTCGTTTCGGGGCCTGTGTTTCGGACACGGATGGAATAGTAATTTTCGAAGCAGCGGCGGAGAAGTGGGGTGGAGAAGTCGAGGGTGAGTTCCACGCAATCAACACCTGCAAACGCAAGGAAATCATGATCTGCATTTGGCGTTTGATCATTAATCATGATCTGTGTTGTGGGCTCGCAAATTTCCCAATAAGATGAGATCGGGTGAGCACTCAGTGTATATGCACCTTCCGGCACACTGAATCTGAATTGGCCGTCCAGGCTTGTCGTGCTGACCCTCATGTATTCATCACTTTCAACCTTTATTTGCCAGTGTTCAAGGCCTGGATCATCGGGATTGGCAAGGCAGTTTTCCTGTTCATTCAACATGAGGTGGCCTGAAATGTAATTGGGGTAGGAAAGCGGTTTCGTCGACCGGAAAACCCGATTATTTCCCAGAACAACGTACAAATGCTCATTTTGGGCAATAATGAATTCCTTGTTGGTCCCTGAAGGAAGTCCGGTATAAGGAAGTGAAACCCAGGTGTCATGATGATAGAGCCAGTATTGTGAAGGCATGAAGATCAAAGGATCCAGGCCGGAGCTTTGCAAAAAATTAAAGGAAATCTCTTCATTTTGAATGCCCAGTTCTTCCAGTTCTCCTCCAAATTTGTAACGATACAAAAATACATTGGCGAACACCAAATCATCCCTTAAAAAATAGATCGTACCATCATCAAGAATTGTACCAGTGTTGAAGACGGAAGGCTGTTCGGGAAAGCTAATGACCGTATGTTGGTTAGACGTTATATCTATGTATATAATATCGGTATAATGATCAAATTGTCCAATGATCAGGTAATTGTCAACCAATTTGATGACCGGATAATCAACATGACCGAAACCTGATACGGTCGACCAGGTTTGCCCTTTATCCCGGGAGTAGTGGGCTTCAATAAAAAAGCGATCGAAGATCATTAAAAAGTCATCAGCCAAAACTTTCATTTCAAACAAACCAAAGAGGGCGAAATCCTGGGGTATAAGGATCTCACTAAAGTGCTGCCCATTATCTGACGAAAATAAAATGCTGGTATCCCGTAATATATAAAGATCGCCATTCGGAGCGTATTCGACTTGAGATTCATTCAGATTGGGTAAATTCAATTCGGACCAGTTCATGGCTCCGGTTTCTTTAAGGAAAATGGCGTTGGGCGTTTGCAAAAATTGATAGGCTGGATTTGCTTCATCCAGATTAATTATGTTTGGAGAATTTAGAGGGATAAGCTGCTCTTCCCAGGTGGTAGAACCATTTGCCTGGAAGAAAAAGCGGTCAGCGAAGTCATTATAGAGTAAAACATTTTCATGAGGGTCGATCCGGAGATTATCCATTGATTCAATCAAGGGATCTTCCTTCCATAGGGACCAATTGAAGCTACATGGCATACTGCGGTTAATGCCAGTTGGAGTCCTGTGATAATACCTCATGTTCTGGAAAAACAGCTCATCACCCGAGGTAAATGCAGGGATAATATGCGTTATAGGGCCCGATTGAAGGTTCAGATCTGAACGCATCAGGTAATACTTTTGATTATCCACAATCAATAGTTCCCCGCAATCATTGTAAACTAAGGAAGCGGACCCGAGGCCAAGAGCAGTGGTGGAGAACAATGTGCCATTCCGCCGATAAATCGAAAGTTGATCAGCAGCACCGGCTGTATGGTATAGTACAAGATGATCAGCAATGAGCCATAGACCTGCATTATGGGCCACTAAATCTCCAGTGACGGTGAACATTTGTTGAAAGGTGACACCCTTATCGATACTAAATAAGAACGATTTGTTCTCGAAGGCAAATAAGGTGTCATCCTTGATAAAACTGGCCTGAACCAGACCATGGCGAGTGTCGGCATCCAGTTCATACCAGGTGCCATGGCGACGAATAAGATGATCTTCAAAATAGGTTTTGACTACAGGCGTGCCATCATTGAAACACTGGACATCAGTGAACGTATATGAATCGGGTAATGGAGATTTATCCCAATTCACACCGTCGGTAGACGTGTAAATATTTTTTAAATCATTATCAGCCTGCATAAAATATTCACCACTGGGTGAAGCCAGTAATATGTCTATACTAAAATCGACCGGTACCGTGATTTCTTCGAAAGTGATCTGTGCGGAAAGCAGGAAAGGCAAGGTGCTTAAAAGGTAAATACAAAATCGTTTCATCATCATTGGATTTTGAATTGAACACAAAATGAAGGACCAGCACAACACTTCAGGGAATCGAGAGGGGTGATTCCACAAGAATAAATAACAGGAATTAAATATAACTATTTTTTACATGTGGTACTCTGAATTCCAAAAATTTATAACGACTTGACCCCGTGTTAGATCCTGAATTTGGAGAAGCCTGCAATGGGGTGCCAATTCCCGTTTCGGGAAAATGATGTGGGGCCGGGAGCGGATTATCACCACGGACCATTTTGTGTCACGTTCATGATGACTGGATCCTGAAGTTTAAAAAGTCCACCCGATAATCCCAACCAAATACGTCCCTTCCGGTCTTCAAGAATAGATTGTATGCCAAATCCGAAAGGCATGAGATGTGATCCATCAGTTTGGTTATACAGTTTAAATTGCTTGCCATCATGCATATATAATCCTACACGATTGACCCCAATCCAAAGACGACCGTTGGAATCTTCATGCACTGCATAAATGTCGTTTGTAGTTAATCCTTCTGTTTCTGGAAAGCGAGCGATCCGATGACCATCATACATGGCCAGACCAGAAGAACCTCTCCGTTGTTCAGGATCCGGATGATCGTTTTCGGTAGCCCGAAATCCAAACCAGATATTGCCTTGCTGATCTTCGATGATTTCTTGCACATTATTTGAAGGCAAGCCATCGGTTTTGGTGAAGTGATGGAATTGTTTTCCATCCCACCGGCATGCCCCATAGCCATCCCGCGTGATCCAGATATGACCATTGCTGTCCTCCATGAGATCAGTCACCCAGTCCATCGTGGTTTGATAACTTTCCAGTTTGATGTCTGGAATCGGCAGTGGAAATGAAGTGAAGACTTCCCCGTCGAATGTACTTACACCGCCCCATGTACCTATCCACAACAGTCCGCTGCGATCGATCAGCAATTCTGAAACCCTGAAATCTGGGAGCCCGTCCGCTTCGCTGTAGTTCGTAAAAGTCAGGCCATCAAACCTGGATAACCCGGAATGTGTGCCCATCCAAAGATGTCCATTTTTATCCTCAACCATACTGACCACGCTATTGCCAATCAGTCCATCATCGGTAGTAAAGTAGCGGAGTTGTTTGCCGTCCCATCGGGCCGCGCCTTTTGACAAGGTGCCAAACCATAGTTGCCCCCTGTGATCCTCAAGGATTTCGACCACGTATTCATCAATGGGCATCTCCTTTTCCAGAGCCGAAGAGGTTGGGAGTTGCGGTTTGTTACTTTGTTGCGAATGGCAACGACCTGTGGACACCAAGACCATCCCCAACACGCACAGCAGCAGTCCTGAATAATTTGAATTCATGTAGCAGTTCTTTTGTCAAACATAAGCCGGGCTTTCATTTTACTTTTTAACAGATTGTAAAAGTTTGTAAATACGCCTGAATATATGGCCAGTTGACAGCGTAGCCACCTAAAGTGGAAATGGACCAGCGCTTTCCGGATGCAATCGGGAACTCGAATTGCTAATGGCTTGTGCACCCCGAATGGTGTGATGAAATTGCGACAATTACCTAAATTACGTCCATGAGAATTGCAATCATTGGAACCGGAAATGTTGGTAGCGCATTAGCTACCAAATGGGCCAACACAGGTCATGAGATCTTTCTCGGTGTAAAAGATACGTCAAACTTCAAGGGACGACATTTGCTGCAGCAACCTCAAACGTCAGTACACACCATTCCGGAAGCGGTTGATATGGCGGATGTGATCCTGATCGCTACCCCCGCACCGGCGGCTATTGAAGTGGCCCAACAGCTTGGCGACACCAAAGGAAAAATCATTATTGATGCCATGAATATCGTGATGGGCCGAGGCCCGAAGGGTTTTTCCAATACGGCGGATGCCATTCTGGCCAATACCACTACCCGAAATGTCGTCAAATGCTTTAATACCACTGGTTTCAATAATATGGCCGACACCAGGTATGGCGATCAGGCCATCGACATGTTTGTGGCCGGTGACAGTATCACGGCAAAGGAGATTGCTATTCAACTAGCCATCGATGCAGGGTTCGCTAGCTGTTACGATGTGGGCGGGAACGATAAGTTTGACCTGATGGAACAGTTTGCTTTTTTCTGGATCAATCTCGCGATGTTCCAGGGGCAGGGCAGGGAGATTGGATTCAAACTGCTCAAGCGGTAGTGTATTCCAGAGGTGTCAGTTAAATGGTGGTGGGAACGGACCACAATTTTTACAAAGCAACGCTATTTCGAATGTGCTATCAGGTTCAAGATCAAGCTCAGACTTTCAATGCGGAAATACCTCCGTCTACGGTCAGGATCTGGCCGGTGATCCAGTTGCCATGATCTCCGAGTAGAAACGAAGCCATTGCAGCAATGTCTTCAGGTTGACCTACGCGTTTGAGCGGATGCCGCTGCGCATTAGCGTGTTTTTTCTCATCGGTATTCAATAAGCGACCGGCGAGCGGAGTATCCGTAATGGATGGTGCGATGGCATTGACGCGAACAGTCGGGGCAAGTTCTGCCGCAAGCGCTTTAGTCAGGCCTTCCAGCGCACCTTTTGACGCGGAAACCTGTGTATGAAAATTGAAGCCGTGTTGTACCGCTACGGTCGAGAACAAAACCACCGAAGCATTGCCCGATTTTTTCAATTTCGGTAAGGCAGCCTGCAGGACTTTTACCGCTCCGATGACTTGCAACTGGTAATCGGAAAGAAAATCATCCGGTTTGATCCGGTGAAAGGGCATGAGATTGATCGTCCCGGGACAATAAGCAAGGCCATCCAATTGGTCAGGAAGGAAATCCAGTTGCAGGTGTTCATCCAGTACGTTCAGGGGGTGGAAGGAAAGCTGTCCCCAGCCGGCCGTCTCGTGCTGATAGTATGTGCCAAAAACCCGATGTCCTTCATTTGCCAATCGTTCAGCCAGTGCTTTTCCAATGCCGGACGAACCGCCAATGACCACGTAATTTTTCATATCCCCTGAACAAGGGGACTGCGGAAAAGTTTGGGAATCCAGCGGACTACTTGTCGATGTCAGTGTTCGGGTTTCAGCAACTGGTCTATAGTGTGCTGAAGGCTCGTGATCTGATCCTGTTGCTGCTGTACCTGGACAGTCAATTCTTGCACAGCTTTGACCAGCGGAACGACAAACTCGGCATAGCGAATGGCATAAAAATCATCTTCATTCGACGGTTTGCACACGCCACTGAAGTCGTAGTGCACTGCATCAGCCGCTTCTTCTACTTCTTGTGCGATAAAGCCGGAGAAGCGCAGTGCTTCAATATCGTATTTCCCCTCAAAATCAATCGTATCCGGTTCGCCTTGATGTCTTGCTTTCCAATCGAGGATCGCATCCAGGTCCATATTGTACGACACCGGGCGCAGCCGGTTGATGAAGTCAAGGCCGACAATATCTTCTGTCACGCCGGCTTTGAACCGCCGGTCACTGTAGGTTGCCCAGTTAACATTTCCACCGATCCAGGTGACGCTGCCGTTGCCAATGTGCACCCGGTTGGAGGCCGATGGATCTGCGTCGGAGCCGATACCGGTGCTGTTGGTATAGTTTGCTGCATTGGAGTGGGCACTATATCCAAGTGCGGTGTTGTGGTCTGCTGTAGTATTGCTTTCAAGCGCGAAAATTCCGACAGCGGTGTTATTGTCTCCGGTGGTGTTACTTTTCAAAGCGGAATGACCAACTGCAGAGTTGCGGAGACCGCTGGAGTTATTCAATAACGATTCATAGCCGTTAGCTGTATTGAAATTTCCGGTCGTGTTGAATCGCAGGGACTGGTACCCGGTGGCGGAGTTGTCTGATCCACTATTGACAAACAGTGACCTGTACCCAATTGCAGTGTTGCCCGAGCTTGTGGTATTCGAATACAGTGCATTTGATCCGAATGCTGTGTTTCCAGATCCGGTGGTGTTAAATCGGAGGGCATTCGAACCCGATGCTGAATTATTTTGCCCGGTGTTCGATAACAAAGCATAAGCGCCAAGTGCCGTGTTGTCAGTTCCAGTGGTATTGTTACTGAGTGCCTTGTATCCCACGGCGGTCTGACCTGCGGCCGTATTATTCATGAGGGCATCTGTGCCGATGGCGGTGCTGAAATTATTGACCGTGTTGGCTTGCAATGCGTTGACACCGATCGCTACATTGGAATGCCCTGATACATTGAATTCCAATGCCCAGTTGCCCATGGCGACGTTGTTGTAACCGCTTGTGTTCGATCGGAGGACCCAATGTCCAAGGGCGGAATTATCGTTTGCGGTCGTGTTTGACAGCAGGGCAGAATGTCCGATTGCCGTGTTTTGATCGCCAGTGGTGTTGTTCTGCAAGGCATATGCGCCAAACGATGCGTTATTGAATCCGTTTGTGTTGGCATATTGCGACCGGTAGCCCATGGCGGTATTATGATTTCCGGTGGTATTGTCGGTGAGTGCTTCGAAGCCGAATGCTGAATTATTGCTGGCCGTGGTATTGGAATAGAGCGAACGATAGCCCACGGCTGAATTATTGGCCCCTGTCGTGTTGTCTTTTAATGCCTCTGTTCCTAAAGCAGCATTATTGCTGGCTGTTGTATTCGCCATCAAGGTCTGATATCCGATTCCTGTATTGGAAGATCCGGTCGTGTTGTTCAGTAATGCGGATTTTCCAAGTGCGGCATTGGCTGTACCAGTCGTGTTCAGCCGTAGCGCTACGGATCCAACAGCAGTGTTTCCATAACCTGTGTTGTTGTAAAGACTTTCAAAACCAATGGCCACATTATCGACGGCAGTTGAACTGTTGCACATAGCGTATGCACCGATGGCAGTATTAAATCCCGCTGTAGGGCTCAAGTAAAGCGCACGATATCCCAATGCTGCATTATTTGTACCTGATGTATTGGATGAAAGCGCTTCCGAACCGACTGCTGTATTATTGTTGGCTGTAGTGTTGGCGGCCAAAGCCCTGTATCCACTTGCCGTGTTATACGAACCTGTGGTATTATCCTCCAAAGCACCCTTGCCGAGGGCTGCATTTCTAATCCCGTTTGTATTGAAATGCAGCGCGCCACCCCCAATGGCTACATTCCCGGAACCGGAGGCATTCAGCAAACTTTGGTAGCCGACTGCCGTATTTTCACTTCCGGTTGCTGAAGCCATGGATTGATTCCCAAGCGCGGTGTTATAGCTGCTGTTCACTGCAGCACCCAATGAATTGTATCCAAGGGCCGAGTTAAATTCGCCACCGATAACGGATGTGCCACTGAAATTTCCAATGAAGGTATTTTGATTGGCCGTGAGATTATCATTAGCGCCGGCGCCGTTGCCCACAAATACAGCGTTACCTGTATTCATCACATTCAGCCGTCCGTTTTGCATATTGAAAAACTCAGTGCCGTTGAGATCAAAACGGATAATGTCCTCATCGGCTGATTCCTCGACCTGGATCTTTGTGTCGCCATCGGCATCCCGGATCTCATCATCTGGACTTCCGCCACCTCCGCCCGACACCGTTTGCCAACTCACGTTTCCAAAACCATCTGTTTGCAGGACCTGGTTTGCACTCCCATCCGTGGAAGGAAATGTATAATGATTGCCAATTTCAAGCGTACCATTGATGCGCAACAAATCCGTAGCGAAGTTGCCATAGATCAGCGCGCCATATTCATCCGCATCCGAATTTTCAATATAGAGTTTATGCCCGCCGTTTTCATTATAACCGGCCCGGTAACCCAGGAATACATTATTATCCCCTTGCGCCAGCCAACCTGCCAACGAACCCACGGCGGTATTATTTGAACCAGAGATATTATTCCGCAGCGCGGATATCCCAACCGCCACATTTTCCCAACCATCTATATTGAACAATCCGGAAGCAACACCAATCGCGGTGTTGTAATTGCCCGAATCATTATATCTCAGCGCGCCATCGCCAAGCGCAGCATTTTCACCGCCTGTGAGGTTATACTGCATGGCCAGGTCGCCCACGGCGGTGTTATAATTGCCGGTCGTATTTTCAAGGAGCGCGCCAAAACCAATCCCGGTGTTGTTATTGCCTGTCGTATTATACTGCATGGCCTGTCGGCCGAGCGCGGTATTGTAAAGCCCGGTGGTGTTTTCCTGTAATGCGCCGGCTCCGATCCCGGTATTGGCATACCCGCTGCCGATGCTCAAACCCGCATCCTCGCCCATGAAAACATTGTACGATGAATTGAGTACCTGGAGCCTCGGACCATCCATCCGGAAATATTCAGTCCCGGCCATGTCAAAGCGGATGAGATCATCGTTGGGTGTAGCTTCCACCTGGACTTTGGTATCACCGTCTGCATCTTCCAGCACTGAACTACCAACCAGGTTTTTCCAGGACAGGCCGTCATAAAACCAGAAGCTTTCTGTATCCAGATCGTAGACCAGCAATCCGTTGGCGGGGGCCGCAATGGCCGAACGTTGCGCACTCGAGACACGGGGAACCAGGATACCTTTCGTGGTACTCTCAATGTGCAGGGCGGCGCTGGCATCGGGGGTGGTCGTGCCGATACCCACATTATTTTGGGCGGAGAGTTGGGCGAAGAAAAGGGTGCTACACAAAAGGAATATATATCTCATCGGATCAGTGAATTGGCCTGCCACCAAATCACGGTATTCTCCGGATGCCATCCACGCCGCACTGAGTATCTGGTGCGGTAGGGTGAGCATTTGACTACGGCAACACCCCTGGATCGCATCAGGGCTTATCGCGGCCCACAAACCGGCCCTGACCAGTGAGGAAATGGATTGCCCGCTTTATATTCTTGTCTATACTGGTTTCTGTTTTCAGGTAGGAGATATACCTGATGATCTCTTTTTGTCGGGATGGTGACAATGAATCGAATACGTTCTTCGCTGTTTTATTTTCGGCCAGGGCTTTTACCAGTGCCGGGTGTGGTTCAATGGATCTGTCAGCCGGATCATAGGCCACTGACATGTTTACCTTTTCTCCGATGCGGCGTGGTGAATCCTGCAGCATTTCCATATTGACATACAAGCGCCATTGGCCGGCATATTTAACCAGCGTTTGCCGGTACGGCTTATTGTTGATCTTACCTGTGATCTGGATCGGTCCTTTGGATTTTCCGGCTTGTTCGAAAAGATTTTCAAGAATGTGTTCCGGTACACTTACGAATGGATTTCCGCCGATGATGTCAAGTATTGCAGAAAATTTGAAAACAGAAGGTTTGGGCATGTCATTCCATTAGTCTATAAAAACCTTTTCCGTGTGGTCCAGGATCTGCACAAAATAGATCCCAGTTTGCAAATCCGGAATGTCCACATCAACGAGGTTATAGAGCAATAATTTCCTGGAAAAAACTTTCGCCCCGCGCGCATCATAAATCGTCAAGAGCTCATCCAGGGCTGCGGATGGATCCATGAATAGTCGGATGCGATCCATTCCCGGTTCAGGATAGACCGAGAATGCAAGTGGATCAAGTGCATTGAAGGAATAGCAGGGGATATTTCCAGTCAGCAAACCGCCGCGATAGGTCTCCAGCACAGATCGCATATACGCGACCTGTTGCCGGGTAAACATGCTGAGGCATTCATCCTGTGTGTAATCCATGAAGTTGACGTACATATCATTGCTGCCACAGGAAAAAGGCGCAGCCTGAGGGGTAGCCGGACATTCGAAAGTATACCGCCATTGATCAGGCGTGTCGGAAAATCCATCGTCATGCAGGCATTCGGGATCCGCTGCGTTGATATCATTTCCCCAGATGTGCCGTAGCCCCAGGTAATGCCCGATTTCGTGGACGGCCACGCGACCGTTGTTCCAGGAATTTTCCTCATTTCCGATATCCACCACGCGTGCGGTTAAAACAACTCCATCCTTAAAAGTATCGCCATCTTCGGGGAATGAGGCGTATCCCGTATTGCCAAACGGACCGGTGATCCAGATATTCAGGTAGCGGGATGGATCCCAGGCGGTGCTGCCACCGAGTTCATCAAAAAACAAACTTGAGGTATTCGCGATTTCAGGGATATCGGTCTTTCGGCGGATGATGCCACTGGTGGCGCGGCCTTCCGGATCCATGCCGGCCAGACAGAATTGCAAACCTGGATGACCAATCACGGCTTTGAATTCGTCTGGTACCCAAGCCAGGTCGGGATGTTGGTTGGAGAACACCTGGTTGAGCATGTCCAGTTGAGCGAAGATGCGTTTGTCGCTGATATTCTCCTCGGGTTTATTCCAGACAACATGTACTACGACCGGAATGGTGACCTGGCTTCGATCTAAAATGAGGTGCTGAGCGGCGATGATTTGATGAATGTTTTTCTCAACAGCTTCGATGCGAGCTTGTTGGTCCGGATTTTTGGCAATGGATTCGGCGAGTTTTTCTTCGAAGGAGCAATGATGGGTTTGTGCACCGGAGAGGGTGGGGAAGAGGGAGAGTAACAAGCAGATAATCCGGATCACGATGGTTGTGCTGAGGAAATAAATTTAAGGCTTAAACATGATCAATTGCAAGGGTGGAGGTCGGGTAAGAGACATATGAGGGGAAAGAGGGGTAAGAGTTGAAAGAGAGGAAAGAGTTCATTCAGCAGTACCACGATCAAATTGAATGAAAGTTTTCAGGGTATCACCTCATTGGGGTGGAGGAATCCCGTCGAACTCACCCCGGTAGGAATCCGGGGTAGACGGGTTCATAAATCTTCCCGACTCCGGAGGAGCGAATTACGGCGCCTTCCAGGCGGGGATGCCGGGAGGGTGGTTCCTTGTTTTACGCTCCCGGTCTTAATTATCTTGCGCCTCAGTGAAATCCACATTTCTGATCATCCTCCTTTTGCTGAGCACTATTCCGGTAGGTGGGCAACGCTATAATGTCAAACTGCAACGCCTTGGCACGCAGGATGGCTTGGCCCACAACACCGTGCGTTGTGTTGTCGAAGACAACCAGTATAATTTGTGGATCGGTACGGAAGGTGGGCTTAATTTTTATAATGGCTTCCAGTTTGAAGTATTCAATGCACACAACTCTTCCTTTAAAAGTGACTTGATCAAGGAATTGTGGAAGCTGGAGAATGGTCACTTGATCGTTCATACGGCGATGGAGGGCAGATTGAATATTGCTGAGGGTTTATATGTCATGGGACCTGATCGTAAGTTGATCCGGCAACCGGGTTTTGATCAGAACCCTGATCCTTCCAGCCTGGATGCACGTCAGTACTATCAGAACGCCTTATATAAAATTAGTAGTAGCCAGCTATGGAAATATGATATCCCAAATGGCACATGGTCTGCGGACGGTCTTCCCGCAGATTTTCAACCCAAAATGATCGTTGATGGATTTGTGCTCGGGCAAATTGGAAATGAGCAAGCTGTTTTGCACGTCGCTCAGCCTCAAAGGGTGCTGGACGAAAAAGATGTATGGGCGTTGGATAGTGCTTTCGCCCGCGTGTATATGCTGCGTGATGAAATCATCCACCTGCTGGGATTTCCTGATATTTCGCGTGCGCACTACGATCATGTTCAGCATGTGATCTGGCTACGATCGAATTTTTACTTAATGGCCATCGATACCGCTGGGTCAGTCATTGAAATCAATCATCCGGAGGATCGAATTACGTTTGAACGAAGAACTTCACCGCTTCACATCGGGCATTTTGGGTTAATGTTCCTGCCGACGGATGATGGATTGTATTTTGTCAATGTGACGCCGGATCTTTTTAACCTCCATCCCATTTATCTGCCGAATATTCAGATTGGCTCCAGCAGCCTCATGAGTGCAAGAGGGATGTGTGTGGTTGACGATGAGTTGTATATCAATATTGACCGATATCTGGTTAAGCAAAATCTGCCTCCCAACCTTTCATCAGAAATTGTATACACAAGTCCTGCGTCAAAGCTGTTTGCGCTCTTCTACGATGGACAGAAAATCTGGACCGGCAGGCAGGAGTTGATCCGGTTTGATCCAAAGAATGACCAGGTCGAACCACTCCTGGAGCGCATGCCTGTTCATAATAGAGGACTTTGGTCCTTTTACGCAGATGTTGACAAATGGTATCTGGGCGGCCAATCCGGCGTACAAATTGCCACTGCAATTCCAGTCGGATCAGATACGGTTCCAGTGTTATGTCAGACAGCAGATCCCGAAGCATTTCAGGTAGTCTATCAGATCGCAAAGACAAGCCAGGGGCTTTATTATGTGACCTCCAACGGACTGTTTGATGCTACATTGGATAACTGCAATCCCACAGCGGTTTCATTTCTGACAGCAGATAGGCCTGCCAGTTTTTCTCACTTCACTCATTTGATGGAGGACAAGGACCAAACCTTTTGGGTCACCACACTTGATGGCGGTACGCATTCTTTCAAATTTCAGGGATCGGCAGCACAGATCATAAACTCGCTTGATCGTGAGGACGGATTGCCGACAAATACCGCCTACGCTGTTTATCCGGATGCGTTTGGAAGCGTCTGGATTACTACAGATCAAGGCTTGGTTCAATTGGATAAAGAAAGCTGGAGTTTTAATCTGTATACAACTGAGGATGGATTAGCTGATAGTGAGTTCAACCGGATTTCGCACTGTAGTGATGTTAATGGCCGATTATATTTTGGTGGTGTAAGCGGAGTTATTTCTTTCCAGCCTGCTGATTTTTATAATCAAGTTGTCTACTCATATCCGTTGCGATTATTGCATGCAACACAATTCTCGGCCTGGGAGGATACCATTTTGGATGTTACGGATGAGATTTTGCGAAGCGGCCGTGTCACCCTTCATCCCGGTGATAAATTTATCCGGCTTGAAGTCGGATTGGCTGATCTATTCCGCGCCGGTGAGCACAGGTATGAATATCGCATACCGGATGTCTATGATGATTGGCAGCCTTTGCGGGGCAATTTATTGTCCATCAATATGCTGCCCTATGGTAAGCACCACCTGGAAATCCGTGCGCGCAATTCAGCAGGTCGCATTGCCGGCACACCGATTGAACTCCTGGTGATTGCGAGGCGACCTTTTTATTTACAATGGTGGTTCATTATGTCGAGTTTGGCCGGACTGATAATCGTCGTAAGGGAATTTTGGGTGACCCGGACAAGACGTGAACGTGAGCGCGCCATGCAATTGGAAAAGGAAGTGCAATCCCGGACAGAAACGATTACTGCACAAGCGGAGGAGTTACGCGAACTCCAGGAGATCAGAAGCCGCTTCTTTGCCAATATTTCGCATGAATTGCGAACACCCCTGACATTGATTCGGGGTCCGGTCCAAAGTTTATTGGGACGTACGCAGAAAAGCGAAGACAAAAATTACCTGGAACTGATCCGGCATAATGCGGAATCACTCGGCGAACGGATCGATGATTTGTTGTTACTCTCCCGGATGGATGCACAAAAAGTGAATATTCAAACAGAAAATTTCAACTTGAATGCATTCCTGGAGCGGATAATGGATCTCCTATCCTCTGGTGCAACTGAAAAGCGTCTTCACCTGGAATTGATCAACTCAGTTGATCCTTCAGTGCATATCCGGACGGATCGAAAGAAATTGGAACATATCGTTTCCAATTTTATGTCCAATGCGATCAAGTTTACACCCGTCGATGGCCGGGTTGTGATGAAAGTTAATATCGATGGCAAAGAATTGCTGGTATCAGTGGAGGATAATGGACCTGGAATTGAGCCGGAAAATGCACAAAAAGTATTTGATCGTTTTTATCAGGTAAAGCAGAAGGGCGGTTTCCATACCGGCACAGGCATAGGGTTGGCCATTTGTAAAGAATTGGCGGAAGTGCTCAATGGTTCGGTTGGACTTGAGTCAACACCTGGAAAAGGCAGCAGATTTTTTGTGCGAATTCCATTTGTCCGGGTTTCTGAAGTTCAACAAGATGAAAACCTGCAGGAACCGGATCTACTTGTAGAGTCTGCTGCAGCCTCCATTTCAGCGGAGGCGAATGCAAGAGCTACTATCCTCATCGTGGAGGATAATCTTGCCATGCGCGTTTTCCTGCAAAAGGAATTGAGCGCATTTCAGATCCTGGTATCGGAAAATGGTCAGCAAGCGTTGGATCAGCTCAATTCGCTTCAACAAACCAGCGCGTTGCCAGACTGCATTATCAGCGATGTGATGATGCCGGTGATGGATGGATTTGAGATGGTGCAAACGATCAAGCAGGATCCCTTGTTGAATGCGATCCCGGTGATCATGCTCACGGCCCGCGCCGGACTGGAGGATAAATTGACAGGCTTACGGATCGGTGTCGATGACTATATCCCGAAGCCATTCGATATCCGCGAACTCAAAGCGCGCATTTATAATATTATCAATCGAAAGCAAGCCAAATCGGAAACAGAAGAAGAGATCGATTTGGCCGCACCGAAAGGCGTTGATCAGTTGTGGCTGGAGGCAGTAGAACAGCAGGTATTGGCTAATATTTCACAGACTGACTTCACCATGGATCAATTGGCAGACAACCTATTTATTAGCCGCCGCCAAATGTACCGTCGCATCAAACAATATACCGGGCTGACGGCAAACGGATATGTCCGTGAGGTTCGACTCAGTGAGGCACGGAAAATTTGTGAAGATCGGACAGTTTCGACGGTCGCGGAATTGGCCTATGCAGTCGGATTTGAGGACCCCGATTATTTCTCCAGAATTTATTTTGATCGATTCGGCTATCGGCCCAGTGAGCGTTTATAGCTCATAATCAACCTTTTACAACGAGATGGCACGATATTCAGTTAATCCGGCACGTCGTTCAGGTCCGGGTCGTAACACCTTTGGCCCGTACCGAAATGGAACGACATGGCCACCGGATCAGATAAGCCTTTTTCCCGGATAAACCGGATCCTGCGGCTCCTCGCGGGCGGCTATGTCATCGTGTTTTTGCCCCTGTTGCTTTCCTATCTCGGGTTGAATCACTTCACCTCATTTTCGGGTCGTCTTCTCCTTTGCGCCTTGGTTCCGCTGGCGATTGTGTTGGTCATCCTTTTTACCATCTACTGTGTCCGCATTTTAAGATCCGGACATTTCTGGTCAGGTGCGAATGATCACACGGATCTGAAATCACTCCATCATTCTGAAAAATGAAACCACACACGATCATACGACAGGTTCCTGCCAGGTCCTCCCTGGAAAAAGTGCATCAGTTGCCGACCCGATTAATGGTGATGACTACAGAAGGATGTCACATCATTGCGTGGCAGGAAATTCTCCATTGCGAAGCCATGAGTAATTATTGCGCGATTCATCTCCAGGATGGAAAGAAGCTCATCCTTTCGAAAACGCTCGGGGCAGTCAACGCCATTTTGCCAAAACGCGAATTTATCCGCGTGCATCAATCCCATCTCGTGAATCTCAATGCTATCCGCCTTGCCGGATCAGAAGAAGTGGAACTGGAGGGAAATATCAAAGTGCCGGTTGCCCGAAGCCGGAAAAAGGAATTGATCAACCGCATTTCAGAAATCTCACTAACCCTGTAAACCCTTGAATGATGAAACAGATAATCCTGATTTTATTTCTGATTACTATTGTCCAGAATCTGTTTTCGCAACGGGTCGGGATTGGCACCAATTCACCTGATCAAAGTGCAATGCTGGATATCAACAGCGTAGATGGCGGGCTTTTGATCCCGCGCATGTCCTCCACAGATCGACAAAATATCATTGATCCTGCAAAAGGACTGATGGTGTACGATACGACAAGTCGGGCATTCTACTATTTCACTGGTAATGGCTGGTTGGAATTGTTGGCAGGAAATGTCGATAAAATCGTAGATGCAGATGGTGATACGAAGATCCAGGTGGAGGAAAGTGCTGATGAGGATATGATCCGATTCGATTTGGATGGCACCGAATATTTTACATTAAAACAGGGTCGCATCAATGTCCTCAACACCGGAAGTTCAGTATTCATTGGAGAAGCAGCTGGTCAGTCTGATGATTTAACCAGTAATGCTAATGTGTTCATCGGAGAGGAAGCTGGTGCTATGAATACTTCAGGACATCGAAATGTGGGTGTAGGATATCATGCCATGGGAATTAATGTTGGTGGCAATGAAAATACAGTAGTAGGCTATAACATTTTACCTGCAAATACTTCGGGTAGCGCTAATGTGGCCATGGGGTTTCAGAATTTACTGCAGAATACGACCGGAGGATACAATACTGCAATCGGATATGGAAGCCTGGCTGGAAATTCAACAGGACATTCCAATACAGGCCTGGGTGCCAGGGCGGGGATTAATAATCAAACGGGTACCCGGAATGTCCTGATCGGGGCGAGTGCAGGTGAAGGCGTCGGCGCACATAGTAAATACAGCAACGTGATGGTCGGTGCATACTCTGGCTACAGAACGAATGGGAACGATAATACTTTTGTAGGCACTTATGCCGGGTATGAGAATGATGGTAATAAAAATGTGTTTATCGGTTATGATGCCGGTGCATTTGAATCGGGCTCTAATAAGTTGATCATTGAAAATTCTGATGTAGATTCTTCTCAGGCTTTGATTTATGGTGAATTTGATAATCATTGGGTTCGGATCAATGGAAGACTGACACCTGCTCAAGGTATTTCGGATGCAGATGGAGATACCCGAATCCAGGTAGAAGAGAGCCCTGATGAAGATCAGATCCGTTTTGACATTAAGGGACATCAGGCCATGTGGCTTGGTGCAAATGGAAACCTGAACCTTCGGGGGTTGTCCACTGTGACAAATCTCGCACTCCTTAAAGACAGCACGAGCTATTCAAGTAATGTGATCTTTCAGGGAAGTGGTACGCAATACCAGCTTGGTACACCAAATGCGGATCGTTTCCGCATCTGGCTTAATACTACTGGTGAAGTCATGAGCATCCTGCCGAATGGGAATATTGGTGTTCGGGTAGCTGGTCCGCAAGCCAATTTTCACGTCAATGGCAGTATCCGCTCAAGCACCTTGTTAATTGCTGATACCACCCGCACAGCCCTGATCCTCAAAACAGATGATAATTCGGCTGACATGGGTCTGGCCTATCGTAATGTGGGAGGCAATTTCAACTGGAATATATATCGATCTGATGCTGGAAACAACGCAGCCCATCTCGTCATAGCAGGTGGGCCGCAACATACGGATGTTACTGATCTTCCCGAGCGGATGCGGATCCTCAGTGATGGTCGCGTGGCCATAGGTACCGAGATACCAGCATCAGGTTATCTGCTCTCCGTCGGCGGTAAAATGATCGCTGAAGAGCTCAAGATCAGACTCCAGGCAAACTGGCCCGACTATGTTTTTGATAAATCCTATGGCCGAATGTCATTACAGGAACTCCAGGAATTTATTGATAACCATCATCACCTGCCCAATATTCCCTCAGCTGCTGAAATCGCTGAAAACGATGGCATCGAAGTCGGTGAGATGCAGCGCCTGATGATGGAAAAAATTGAAGAGATGACCTTGTACATTCTGGAATTGAAGAATGAGATCGACGAATTGAAAACGAAAATCAATTGATCAAGCATTATCCTGAATCCATTCTATGAATAAGTCAATACTTTACGCACTCTTGCTGATCACATGTCAATCATTTGGCCAGTCAATTACCTCCCTGGACCAGATCGCTTATCCAACCGCGAATCCGGACTGGATTCAGCTCAGGCCGGAAGTGAGGCTGTCCGCCGAATTATTAGCGACGAAATACAAATCGTTGTTTGACTTGAGTGTGGAAGATGAGTTGCGATTGCATGACATCGATTCTGATAAACTCGGCATGTTGCACTATACCTACCAACAATTCCGGCACGGTTATCTCGTCGAAGGTGCTGAATGGCTGATGCATGAGCGTGCCGGACACGTTGTTTCTATAAACGGCAAATTATTGCGCGATGATAAGACAGCACCGGAAATTGTGTTGTCAGAAGCTGCGGCGTTGAATGTTGCGATTGAATTTCTTCCGGATGGAGCAAGGCCTATTTGGTTACTTCTGCCAGCTGAAGTGGGTCGTATTCGTCCAGGTGCATCCGATCCTGCTGCTTTTCGTCCGGTTGGTGAACTCGTCTGGGTAAAATCATCCGCTGATAATAATTTCAGTGCTGACCAGTATGCGCTGGCCTGGCGCTTTCGACTCCTGACTGACAGGTTTATGGATGACAGAATGGTTGCGATTGATGTTACTGATGGTTCACGTATCAGATCATCTGCGCTGCACCCATCCTGTGTCGGCCATGCCGCGGCTCCATCAATGTCTTGCGATTTCGCGAATACATACGAAGTCGACGCATTGACCACATGGTACGGAACAGTTCCTGACCTGGGTACAACCTCCAGCGGGGGCCAGTACTATCTGCTGGATGCCTGCGATGGTTCTTTGGCTGAAATTCAAACGTATGATTTCACAACGGGTACGACTGTCGCACAAGGAACCAATGACTGGACAGCTCCAATTGATTCCATCAAGTCGCATCTCACAGCGCACTGGGCGGGAAAACGGATGCGCAATTATCTGATCGAAGTTCTGGACAGGGATAGCTATGACGACCAGGGCAGTGTCATCAGGATCATCAATGACTGGCATCAATCCAATGCGGGCTGGTCAGACACGCTCATGATCCTCGGAAATGCCCAGAACAATGATCCGGATGACGATTACAATACAATTGATATCGTGGGACATGAGTTGACCCATGGCGTCAATGATTTTGAAGCCAACCTGGTCAACGAACTGGAACCGGGAGCACTTGACGAATCCTTTGCCGACATTTTTGGAACAGCCTCTGAATGGCTTACACCCGGTATCACGCATGACTGGATCATCGGTAGTGACCGGGATGCAGCGCCGATTCGCAACATGCAGAATCCCAATGCACTGAATGATCCGGATACCTATGAGGGCGACTATTGGGTTAACCAAAATGGTTGTATTCCTGGCAGCAATAATGACGATTGCGGTGTTCACACAAATTGCGGCGTGATGAATTATTGGTACTATCTCATCACCGCCGGTGGTTCAGGAATCAATGATAACGGTGATGGTTATAATGTCAACGCCATCGGCCATATTGCTGCAGAACAGATCGCCTATCGCAATCTGACGGTCTATCTCACATCAATGTCTCAGTATATCGATGCCCGCGAAGGTTCAATTCAAGCGGCCCTCGATCTCTTTGGTTGCAACTCCCCTGAGGTAGAGGCAGTGATCAGGGCGTGGTATGCTGTCGGCGTGGGCCCGGAACCTGTCTTTGATCTCGCTGTGACCACATTCGATATCGGAAACTATGATGCGATCAATGCTATTCATGTGCATGCTACATCATGGAGTGTTCCCGGTGTTACAATGGAAGCAGGTTATGGGATCACTTTTATGCCCAACACGGATGTGACGGGAGACATGGATGTAACTATCATTGAAGAATGTGATGAATTGATTCCCATGCAGGCACCGGTTGAGGTATTTCGGCCAGATGAATTTGAGATTGGGGAAAACAAATCAAAAAACAGGCTGAAACATTTGATCATCGACTTGGACTAAGTCACGGCAGTATGTCCATATCAGAAAGATGCAACCGTCAGTCTTTGTCACATGCCGCGGCATTATGCTAATTCAGTAAACAAAAAATAACGACGTTATGCTTCGTTCTCTTTACATCCTCACCCTCTTGATTCTTGTATATTCTGTTTCAGCTCAGAATGTCGGTGTGGGTACAATTACACCAGATGCAAGTGCTGTGCTGGATATTAGAAGTCCTGACAAAGGACTCTTGATTCCCAGAATGTCTGCAACGGCTCGGCAAAGCATCGTCGATCCTTCTATTGGATTGATGGTGTTTGACTCGACCAACAATGCCTTTTACTATTTCACCCACCATGGCTGGCTTGAGTTACTGGCCGGCCGTGTTGATAAAATTGTAGATGCTGATGGAGATACGAAGATCCAGGTAGAAGAGAGTCCGGATGAAGATGTGATCAGGTTTGACGTGGCCGGGCATCAGGCGATGTGGATCGGTTCAAATGGCGGATTGAATGTGAAAGGTGCAGCCAATGTCACCAATATTGCGCTCTTCAAAGACAGTGCGCACTATCAAAGCAATATCATTTTTCAAGGGAGTGGCACGCAGTACAATTTTGGTACACCCAACTCAGATCGGTTCAGACTATGGACTTCATCCGGAGGCGAAGCACTCACCGTTAAACCCAATGGTCATATAGGGATCCATTGGACCTCTCCGGACACCACACTACATGTAAATGGTAGTATTAAAATGGTTGACGGAAAACAAGGTGCCGGCAAGATCCTCGTTTCGGATGCCAATGGCATTGCAGAATGGGTTGATCCGCGGGATGAAATAATTCTTCCGGATACAGCTTTGCCCGTTCCGATCAAATATCATTCAACCTACCACTATATCACCCCGGTAGACAATGCTATATCAATCGATTGGGATTCGGCCCAGTCGGTGTGCCATGATTTGACCGCCTATGGTTTTGATGATTGGTATCTGCCGACGTTGAGCGAACTCAATGCTATGTACAAACAATCCTATCTGATCACCGGGCTGGAGGAAAATGCTGCTGCCAAATACTGGAGCAGCACGGAAAAGGATGCAGGTACCGCTTATACACAACGACTGGATTACGGTGGGCCAGATCCTGATGATAAACTGGACTCCGGAACTCACCGCTGCAGATGTGTGCGACGGGATTGATCTGCTTAACTGCAGATGGGGCCTTATATGATTTCTTCAATTAAAAATTCAACAATGACTTCGATCATGATAAACATCAACCACTTTTTTTCTATGTTCGTTATCCTGTCATGGAGTTGGTGCTCCATGGAAGCCCAGACCGGTAATCTGCTGATCGGCACAGGTGCCGGCGCTTCGATCACTACGGGTGATTACAATATTTGTATTGGAGATTCCGCAGCAACGAATATGACGCTTGGGTCGTTTGGTGTATTTCTTGGATATCGTGCCGGCTATACGCTCACGTACCCCAGTGATAATGTGTATATCGGCTATGAGGCGGGGTATAGCACCACCTCTGGAGGTGATAATGTTTTTATTGGGAAACATGCAGGGTACGCCAATACGAGTTCATCAGATAATACCATGATCGGAGCCCAGGCAGGATTTAACAATACGACGGGTAGTGATAATACATTTATTGGTGAGGAGGCATGTTACAGCAACACGACGGGTTTTGATAATACGTATGTGGGCGAGGATGCGGGATACAGCGGGACAACAGCCCGGGAGAATACCTATATCGGCACATGGGCAGGTCGTTCGATAACCACAGGCTTCAAAAATTCTGGCATAGGCAATGAGTCACTTACCAACGTAGAAACAGGTGACCGAAATACTGCCGTTGGTGATTCCTCCGCTTGGGATATCTCAACCGGCCGATGCAATACCATGATCGGCCAGGCTGCCGGCGCCGCAACAGAGCATGCCAGTTTCAATACGTTTGTAGGCTGCCAGGCTGGCTGGGATAATAATCGAACAAACGATACCGACAACGCCAATCGAAACACCTATGTTGGGTTTCATTGTGGTTATTCCAATAGAGAAGGGGAGGACAATGTAGGGATGGGCGCTGATGCTGATTTTGGAAATACAGACCGGTCCCGAAACACCTTCCTGGGATCTTCGGCTTATGTGAACGGAAACGATGTAACGATACTAGGATTCAATACATTCACTAACGTGAACTATACGGTTGCAATCGGATCGGAAGCAGAGGTACGAGGCCAACATTCCATTGGTATCGGGTATGATGCCTATATCACCAATGGATCGGAACATTCAGTTGCAGTGGGCGACAGGACTTATACCACCAATGACCGGTCGACCAGTCTCGGCGGATTGGATACCATCACTACATCGGATGCGGTAGCGATTGGTTTTGATGCGAAGGTCACGGCCACGCAAGGCATTGCTATCGGTGCTAATGCTGAAGTGACAGGTTCGAATTCCATTGCCATTGGCTTTCAGGCTTCTACGGCTAATGATAATGAAGTACTGGTTGGCAATGCAACGACTCAAACTATCGGTGGTTACGTCAATTGGTCCGCCACATCAGATGGACGCGTCAAGCAAAATGTCGTTGAGAATGTGATCGGACTCGAATTTATTGACCGATTACGGCCCGTGACCTATCAGTATGATGTTGAAAAAATTCAATCTCTTCTGGGCAAGTCCACTCCGGAGGCATTATGCGAGGCGAGTGAACAAAAATCAAGCATCAGCTATTCCGGATTTATCGCACAAGAGGTTGAGGCTGCGGCTAAATCATTGGATTATGAGTTTAGTGGTGTGAAAGCGCCAGCACATGAGGAGGATTTGTATGCATTGCGATATGCCGAGTTTGTAGTGCCTCTCGTCAAAGCAACCCAGGAATTGCATCAGCAGGTGTTGGATCAGCAGAAAATGCTGGAAGAAAAAGATATGTTGTTGGATCAATACGCTGCCAAACTCGATATGCTCATTCAGCGCGTAGATGCGTTGGAGGTAGCGATTTTGCCACGACCCCTTGTGAGTAATGATGACTGATTCATTGAAACACCGAGAAGGCAGCTGTCAAAATGTAAGAGAAAAAGTGAAAAGGTGAAAAGGTGAAAGGAAGAGCTTTACCAATCCTGTATCAAGCAGAAAGATGCCCTGAGCGAGAATGCAGTGTAGAATTCCTTAACGAGGCGTTGTCTGCCTGCCGGAAATGGCACTCGTATTTCCAACAATTTCCCAGCAATCACTTTTGCCAATTTGGATAAAGTTGCTGCGTTCGAAAAACTGATGTACCAACTGAACGGATGTCGTGGTGATCAAGTCCAGATGGAGTCCACCATACTGGCAAATGTAACCCACGATTTGTTGATGCGGATCAATGAAATGAACATAAGCAAGACTTGCATTACATCGTACCAGCCATGCCAGTTGTTTAATAAATGCGGGGAGTTCTGCCATATCAATCACCAATGCACCGTTGAACCTCTTGCCGATCCCGTGATCCTTTAAATATTGAATGGCAAGTTGCGCCGGGGGATAATCATTATCCTGATAAAGCCAGGCAATTTTATAATCACAGAGGAAGATCAACCGATCTGCAGATAACGTTTTGGAAAGGGCACAAAGCTCTTGTCCCAATGCCGTTGTATGCCCCCTGAATGTTTTGGACGGAAGCCCTAATGTGTAGCTTTCGAGGACATTCGGGTAATGGAACCAATCTTCTTCTTTTCCCTTGTCATAATCCCGCAATGGCATGGAGGGGTAGGTATCAATACATGTTTGACGAGAGATTTTTTGAATCATGTGTTGAAGTTAATCCGAAGAAAGCAAATCGCTCATGTATGCGCGACAGAACCAAGGCCTCTTGATGCTTTTGGGGTAATGGTGAGACATTTATCCCGAAGGGATTAAAGGTCAGTTTCCCCGGTTGCAATCCGGGGAAACCGTTTCCGTAAAACACCACGACTCCGGTGGAGTCGAATAAAGGCACCAGGCACCTAACTCCCCTGCCCCAACCCTCCAATTAATTTCCTTCAATTGATGAAACCTTCAGGTTCCCGCCATGGTTAAATAAGCTCAAACGCCACCTCGATCGTCCTGTTCAGGACATACATGTCCTTCTTATCATACTGCATCACAATCCCATGGTAAATCGAATCCCTGTCGAGTCGTTTGATCGGCGGATAGGCAACCCAATTCCCCCGTGGATTATTTTCTACTTTGAAGGAAATTATTTCCCCGGCTTTCTTTCCGCAAAATCTGGCGTACTGAAGCGCTTTGGCTTTCGCCTTTTCCGTTAATGCTTCGATCAAGCGTAATTCCTGTTCATCCTCATCCGAAATAGTGTTGGAGATGATTCCTCCCCGTATACCGGATATCGTGGCAAGCCGATGAGTAAATGCCTCAAGCGCATCTCTTCCCTCGATGATGAACATGTAGATAGTAAACTGTTCATCCGCTTTTTCCGGGAGTGTATACTGATGGTTTGGTATCTCTAATTGAGTTACACCTGAACTGACTTGTATTATTTTTTCCACGTCAGGAATGACTTCGCCAGGATTTTCCGATTCGATGACAATGCCATAGGTAAAGGTAGACGGCTCGAGTTCTTTGACTTGGGAGACGGTGAAGGTGATGGAGTTCATGATAACGCACGGTATGATGATGGATCTGAAGTTAATGAATGCCAATGGGTAATATAAATTCTGTCAGCGTAGTTTGATAGTTAATAAATCATTAGTCAATCGTGCAGTACGGGTGATTAATCGTCCTGTTATGTCACCCATTTGGGGTGGAGGAAAAAGCGGTAACGTTATCCTCAGGTTTCACCTGAGGTAATCGACATACTGATCCTGCGGATCAAAAATAAACGTTAACCTTAAACCATTTCATGGTGAATGAAGGGGGCGTCTGCATTGTGGAATCAGGATCCAGAAGGGATTGAATGTCAGTTTCCCCGGATGGAATCCGGGGTAGGGATACCCACGGTTTCCCCGACTCCGGAGGAGTCGAATTATGGGTGTTCAAAATTATTTTCCTCCCTTAATTAAAAGCCATACCGCCAGCGACATCTCCCCAACCACACTCGGTATCGCCACCAGCATCAGAAATGTCTGGGCATGGGCTTCGTAATCAGGCATTAAAAAATGTACCACGGTATCCACCATATACATCACGCCGGCCAGGATCAAAAAGATAGCGATCAGCGCCGGTCTCCTGATAATTCGAGCGAGCAGGATCAGGTGAATGCCGAAAAAGAAGAGCCCGAGCAGCCAGATCGTATTGAAGATATCCACCTGGTGCAGGATTTCTTCAGATGTATTCATGGTCAGCGTTAAGGGAAGCGCAAATATCGCGACGCCCATGATGGCCGCGTGCATCAATCTGAAATAAGTACTCAATCGCGATAATGGATGACCGGGAAATAATTCAAACAAAGCCCACGCGACGATCACATCAAACACAACGGTGATCATAAACGCGAGAATTCCTAATCGGACAGTCACAGGATCCTCTTGGACTGCCCTCAACGGATCATGGGCAATCGATTCCAGGACAAAGAAATTCGCGAAGATCGCCGCAAAGAAAATGATGAGGTAACTGATGCCGGTGATGATGGCGAGTTGACGAGGTTTCATGCTTCAATTGGAATGAGGTTACTCAGGCCAGTCCGGCACCAGCCAAAAACAAACGTGATAATTGCCGGCTTCATTTTTTTACTTGAATCTTGATTCTTGCCTGATCGGACCTGGTTAAAGATCTCCGGGTGCGCACTTACAGCATCAGTTGAACCGCTTTCTGCTCAAAAGTAACCAAATACCAATCGGGTATTGATCTTCCTGTGGATACACCGCAATTTCATGTTGTCATTTCGTCTGCCCCGACTGGATATTGTAAACCCTCATCACTAAATCCTTCATGATGAAAATATTCTTCTATTTGTTCGCTTCGCTTGTCGTCTTAACCCCAGCCTGTGATTCAAACAAAGACAACAACGATTTTCCCCACGTGAACTGTGAAGACTACTGGTCACAGGTCCCGTTTGAGAATTTTTGTGGCTTGGCCAGGGCTAATTTCGACTATAGCGGGGGGATACAGGATATCTGCAATGCCGATCAGAATGACAGCTATACCTTTGATGACCTGGTTTCTATCCGGGTGTACAATCATTTCGATACTGACGGCGCGATGGAGGAGTATTTGAATGAAGAAGATTTTTATAGCGGCAATCCTGGTTTTACCAAACTCGCCAATGTAGGAGATGACGCATTCGGCGTGATTGAGACCGCTTTTGGAGAACTGGACGGTGCCACTATTCGGGTGGTTAAAGGGACTTATACTGTCGATCTGTTTGTCAACGGCAATGCTTCTACCAGTGCCAACAATTGCTTTGATGAAACGTCAGTCATTGAATTTGCCCGGGCCTTGGTTGGCCCGCTCGAATAGGATCTCCAAGCTGATGTAAAATGGACTGGCCTGTATTGGATGCCTGGAAGATGTCACTTCTTTATACCCTGCAGCCGCTCCAGTAATCCGTCCTTCTTTCTCCTCGACACCTGAACCTGCGCGTTGTCTGACATGACCAGGTATCCGCCATCGGCTTTGACAAACCGGTGTACATGCCGGAGGTTGATCAAATGCGATTGATGCACCCGATAGAATCCGGCATCCTGCAACAACTCATCCAGGTAGCGCAACGGTTTCGAGATCAACAGCCGGTGTGCATTCCGAAGATGGATGAAGCTGTAGGTATCATTAGCCTCGCAACGCACGATGTCGGCGATATCGATCATTTCCAATCCTTCCATTGTAGGTAGCGCGATCCGCGAAAGGCTATCGTGTGGAGTGCTCAATTCCCGCATGAGTGACTGGAGGTGTGCTTTGGAGATCCCCTGGCGCTTTTGGCGCACGCGTTCCAGCGTTTCCTGCAGCATTTCTGCATCCACAGGCTTCAATAAATAGTCAAGAGCGTAATACCGGAAGGCTTTGATCGCAAACTGATCAAACGCGGTGACGAAGATCACATCGAAATCGATTTCATCCAGTTGATCGAGCAACTCAAACCCGTTCATCCAGGGCATTTCAATATCGAGGAATACCAGGTCCGGATGCAAATCACGGATGCTGGTCAATCCTTCTTCAGGGTTAGTGAAGGATCCGATGATCTCCACGCCGGCGTGCAGGCGACCGAGTTCATAGGTCAGCACATTGAGTCCCTGTTGCTCATCATCAATCAGAATGGCTTTCAGATGTGTCATGGAGCTGATGAATTCGTTGAATGGTGATTTGTACGGACGTGCCGGGGTATTGGTCGTCCTGTGGGTCTTTGTCTGTGACGACCACCTCGACGTGTGTCGCATAGAGCTTTTTGATCATGTCGATCCGGTGTGCGGTGATTTTTGTGCCATAGGATTCTCTGCGGTGCTTCCGTGTTTGGGCCAGCGTGGCTGCCTTATTTCTTCCGATCCCATTATCCTCAACGGTGCACCGGATGCTATCACCGTGTTGGGTAAACCGGATATCCAGTTGGCGATCATTGGGTTTATGCATCAGGCCGTGCCAGATGGCATTTTCGACATACGGTTGGATCAACATGGGAGGCAGGAGAAACGATTGCTGATCAATTCCGGGATCAACGGACAGGGTATAGTGGAATTCTTTTTCAAAACGCATGTTTTCCATTTCCACGTACAATTTCAAAGCATGAATTTCCTGCTCGAGGGTCAGGAGGTCGGACCTGGAATGATCCAGGATCACCCGGACCAGTTTCGCGAATTTGGTCACATAATCGGCCGCTTCTGCCTGGCCTTTGCTGATGATGTAATTTTTGATCGAGTTGAGACTATTGAAAATAAAATGCGGATTCATCTGTGATCGCAGGGATTGCATTTCCATGCGGGCGATCTCGGTTTGAAATCCGGCTTGTAGCCTTTCCTTCAGCCGGGCTTTGTCGACGTTGACGCGATAGATATAATAGACGGCGCTCAAGAAAGCCAGGGCGCACATCCCGATAAACCAGCCGGTCTTGTAAAAAGGTGTGTGGATAGAAAACTCCATCATATCCGCATGTACGACTTTTCCGGTTGACGTGGTGGCTTTAATGCGAAACGTATACTTTCCGCCACGCAATTGCGCATACCGGGCATGACGACGATTTCCACTTTCTACCCAATTTCGATCAAACCCGATCAGTTGATAGGCATATTTAACCGAATCCGCATGAAGCGGTTGGGTAAGCGCGAATGCAAATTCAATAGTATGTTGATATTCGTGAAGCCTGACCATGGAGTCGATCGTGGTCAGATATCCAGTATATTTTTCACCTTCCGGGATGGACACAAGCGTAAGTAGCAACTGAGAATTATTTTTCGCCGGGAATACCGGATGCACAGACCGGTATATCGCCGTATTGCTGCAAGTCCAGATCCGACCGTTATGATCGATGAGGATCTTGCGATACATTTCGTCGGCGACGGATGGGATCTGAAAAAAATCAATATCACCAGTTGCCCAGTTAAACACACCACATCCCGGACTTCCGGCAAACAGGAAACGGGATTTATCAACAGCCTCCACATGCTGGATCACATTTGACCATACTCCGCCTTCATGCTCACGGTCCATGGGTTCGGGCAGATGAACGTTCCATGCAGAAAGATCTTTCCGATAGGTAATCAAGCCAGCACCATACGTACCGATCAACAGGGAGTCTCCGGATTCATGGATGTCCATAACGGAAATGGACTCATTCAGGCCAAGTGCCGGATTGGTGAAGGGCCACGGACATTGGCGTAATTCATTTTTGGCGGAATTGTACTGAATCAATCCGCCTGCAGTGCCCAACCAGATTGTCTGCCCATCCGCAAGAAAATGATGAATGTCATTCAAAGGATGCGCGCCGGGAAAGCCTAACACTTCCTGATCATCCAGATCAGGGTAGGGGATAAATGTTTCGGTGTATTGTCCGGTATACGGATTGAACCGGAGATATCCGAGGTGGGTCTGGACGATGAGATCCTGATGGTGAAATGAAAGTTCATGGCCGATGAGATTATGCAGTACCTCGCCAGTATGATCTGCAGGCGGGAGAGATTTGATTTTTCGCGTTGCGGGGTCGAGTCGATATAATCCGCCGGTTTCTGTGCCAAACCAGATCTGACCTGTGGTATCCTCCACCGTATTCTGGATCCATTGATCGACATCCTGGTCTGGAGCTGGCGGTCGGGACATGCCGCTCTTCCAGTCGTATCCATCAAATGAAAATAGACCCTGATGCGTGGCCACCCACAAAATTCCGCGGGTATCAAAATACATGTTATTGATCAGTGCGCCATTTAATTCACGATGCGCTATTTTTTCAAATTGTACAGTATCGGGATCAAACGGAAATTGTCCCCACAACAGGCAGGGCGTCCACGACATGAAGAGGAGGATCAGATAGCGCACTGAGCGAAAAGGATTCTCCTGAAGATAGGCTATTTGATGGATCAGGCCGATGGGCTCTTCGTGTCCGGCATATCAGGCTGGAAATTGGTGAATACGGCAAAGGATTTGGTGGGCAGAATACGACAAGAATAGTATCCGGGCTTAATATCTCGTGTCAGAACTTATTGGCACACACTATGTGGCACCTGGATGAAATGGGTTGGAAATCTGTTTTTTTGGCTGGCAGGCTGCTTTAAGATCTTGCTGGTGAGTTCCAGGAGCAGTTGGCTCGAGGGTTTCATATCCGATTCACTGTAGGCTTCAATGGAAATTTGTTCGTCTTTGATCTCGTAGCCCAGCTCGGTATAAATATTTTGGTCACATCGATAATATATGACTGTGTTTTCGGAAGTGAAGCACAGCGATTCAAAACAATTTTCGTTGATCGGCGCGACCCATTTTGTGCCCACCAGTTCAGCAAAGGTGATGGATGGGGATTGAAAGGACATGGTCAAGAAGGAGGCGAGGATGGCGAGGGTAGGGAGGGTGGAGTTTTTCATCTGTATGATTATTTATGTGATAACGTAAAAGATTGTGTGATATTCTTATTCAAGCACGCTTTGTCGTTGATTTATTTAAAGGTAAAGGATTATTTGCAATACACCAGGTAGCGATTAGTTGGCTAATAAGCGTTGTCGTGAACAGGTTGCTTAGCAGAGGCTCCTGAATTTCGCTTGTCAAACCTGACAACGGCTCTAGTCCGGCAGTGGTCCTGCGAAATCAACACCATACCGAGCACAGGCTTCGCCGATCACGGCGTCGTCGACTGTGACTCCGTGTTCCAGCAACCATGGCAAAGAGTACCAACATGGCCAGGAAGGAGTAGGGGTTGGCAAAATTGACAGTCCAGCCCATCCATCGCACTCGTTTTGGCGGAAAGATCCGGGGGTCTTGCCTGTTGCAATAAAAGAACCCCCATCACCAGTTGGCGGGGTCTTTGCGCCATTGATCTTTTTGTTTCGGGGTTTGTTTGGGGGGCATGGATGCAGCTTAAGAAGGCAGGGGTTGGTTGAGTAACCAAATGGGTAGGATACAATTAAAAGCTTTTCATCGCTGTATGCGCAGCTTGCCAGATGAGGAAAAGGAGCAGTCGAGATTGAATTAAAGTTTTTTGTTCATCCGCGTTTCAGGAAAAGCCACGCCGGCAACGTAAATGGTTTCATTTCCCACAACCTGGTAGCCGTTTTTCAGGTAAAATGATTTGGCCGAGGGTGTTGAGGTCAGGGTCAGTTCGTCAATATTTTGACTTCTGGCGTAGGCTTCCAAATGATCGAGCAGTTGTTTGCCCAGGCCTTTCCGCCGTTTGGTGAAGTTGATATACAGTCCGACGACTTCGTTTTTTGCTAATGAAATGGTACCCACCAACCGTTCGTTTTCAAAGGCACAGAACACAACTCTTTGCTGAAGATATTGCCGGATAGCTTTTGGGGTATTGGCCTTTTTCCATGTGGTGATCTGTTCCGGGGAATAGTTGTTTTCCAAAACCTTATCGGTATTGGTTTTGATGAGGTAGCTGATTCTGGAGGCATCTTGTGGCCTGGCGGACCGGATATTCATCAGAAATTATCAGGTCTACAAAGAAAGCGTGGAATTTGGAGATAAGGAAATATGGAAAGAGCCATTTGGCTGAGCATCTTTTGGGTGACATGAATATCCGGAGCGAGTATGTCCACAAGGGATACATTGAAGATACGGGTTAAAGGTCGCACCACATCCTATAGCACATGTATCGTGTGGCCACTCAATCCTCAGGACAAGCCAATGGGGTAATGAGCCACGATACACCGGAGGGTAGATTAGGCAACAACTGCAGGATCTCAACGCGGGGTGCGCGAAACTCTATATCCCCACTAGCCGGCAAGGTCAGACCTGTACCCAGCGTGATTTCTTCACTCGCCTTGTATATGCCTTGCAACTGATGGTTTTCAAGATGTAGTGTTTTTAATGGCACACAATGGTCACAAAAATCAGGCACGCCATCCTGATCACCATCACCGTAATTGAACGGACTGCTGACCCAGTTTGATGAACTGCCCGTTTGCTGGAATCCAGCGAGTGTTCCATTGTGCCCGTTGTTTGCAATATCAAAGACAGCAGTCAGCTCCGTATTGTTACCTGCGGGATTGCCTTCATTGAAATTGTAATAAGCAGCCAGGCCATCTTCATTTCCCCTCAGTTCCTGGTGCATTGAATTCCCGATCTCAGTTGCTGTTCGCGCATGATCCCAGTACCGCACATCGTCCATTTTGCCAAGGAAATTCCAATTGGAAGGGCCACCATTTTCCTGGTTGCCAAGTGTTACATCATATCCGAGGTTGTTGGCAGCCAGGGTCTGAACTCTTGTTTGATCAAGCTGGCCGTTGATATACAATCGCGTTTCGGTCATGTCAAAGACGACGGCAATGTGTGTCCATTTTTCAAACGGGATCGTGTCGATGGAGACAAGCGGAGACACACCTGTCCCTGTCACCCAAAGTTGGCTGCCGAGTAAATAGATCTGGTGATTTCGATCGGGCCAGATGCCGGACGCGGTGATAAAACTTTCGTCCGGATCACCAGCCGGATGGATCCAGGCCTCAAAGGTTACGGCATTTGTCGCGGTCGGAATGAGATCAGGATGATTGGGGATCGTGATAAAATCGTTTGTTCCATCAAAATCAAGTGCTGCATTTTGCGGCCCCGACATGGTGATCGACGTACTTACCCAATTCGACGTGGTGCCCGTTTTGGCAAAGTCGACTAATGTCCCATCGCGACCATGGCGACTGGCATCCGGAAGGGTAGTGGTAGCGGTATTATCTCCGCTCGGCGTCCCATGATTGAAAGTGTAGTACGCCGCAAGATTGATTTCACTTCCTGACAAGGATATATACATCTGATTCGCGATCTGGCTTGCCGTCCGTGCTTCACGCCAGATCCGTACTTCATCCATCTGACCGAGAAAATGGTTGCAGTTACATACTGTTCCTTGTCTGCCGATATACAATGGATTTGTGTTTCCAAAAAAACCATGCGGGATCGTAGCCTGGCCATCTGCAGTGCCATTCAGGTAAAACGTGAAGATCCCCGTATTTCCGTCATACACAACTGCAACATGATTCCATTCATTAAATGTTATGGTGGTATTGGAATAGATCCAGGTGGCCTGGCTGCCATCCCCCATGAACAAGGCAATTTTATCCTGGAGGATGCTGAAAATATAGCTGGTTGTAGCACCACTGCCAGCCCCTTTAGACAGGATCGTGTGTGCGGTTGGTCCGGGCACAGGTTTGATCCAGGCTTCGAAGCTGAAGGAAGTATTTGCCTGCGGAATAAAGGCCGGGTCGTGATTGATGATGATCTCGTCATCGATACCATCAAAATCCAATCCGGTATAGGATGTATCCGGGCAAGTGAGACACAGATCGAGGGTATCCTGATTTATCACCGCCAGCGGCAGATCGATCAGGGTCCAGTTGGAAGCAACGCCATTTTGTGCCATTCCGTTGATCATGGCATGATGCGCGTACGGACTTTGATCGTGCACGGTAGTCAATGCCGTGTTATCGCCATCGGGAATGCCGTCGTTAAATCTGTAGTAGGCAACGAGATCTTTTTCCCAGCCTTTGAGTTCCTGACTTGAATATTGCAGGATCTCACCTGTTGTTCTTGCACGGCTCCAGATCCGGACTTCTTCCATTTGTCCATCGAAGTGATTGCATGCGCATCCGAAACCTTGCTGACCAATAAAAAGGGGTTGCGTATCCCCGGAGAATGGCGTGTATGGAACGGGTTCAGTATTGACCAGTGAGCCGTTCAAGTAGAATGAAAGTGTGTTTTCGTGATGATTGTATACAGCCGCCACATGCATCCACACATCAGGCAGGAGTGTTGTATCGGCGTAAAACCAGGTGCCACCCCCGCCGGCATTTCCCAGGAAGAGACCAATTGTATTATAGTTGGCCGTATTGAATATATAAGCCGTTTGTGCAGCGCCGTGTCCTTTCGAAAGGATGGTATTGAATTGTTTGGAGAGGTTAGGTTTGATCCAGGCCTCAAATGTAATGGACGTGGTGTCGGTGGGATTGAAAGGGATTTCATTGGGAATCGACAGGTGATCATTGGTGCCATCAAAATCCATGGCTGTGTTATGGTCTTGATGGAGGATGATCTTGTCGTTGAATGCATCAAACGGGCTGCAATCACAATCATCCGGAAGGCCTGCATGGTCGGAATCTTTGCCATCGCTGCCACCCGGACACAGATCTTCCACAATAGTGACCACTGCTGAGCAACTTGCAGTATTGCCATTAAAGTCTGTGGCCTGAAGTGTTACAAAATTGAAGACCGGGCTGGCGGTAGTCAGGATTATCGGGTCCTGGGGAAATAATGTCAGTGCCTGCAGACCGCATGGATCTGTTGTGCCATTGTCAATATCCACAGCGGTGATCAGGGCTTGTCCGTTGATTAATTCCGTCGCGATGTTTTGACACACCATAACGGGTTTTACATCATCCTCAACTGTTACGGTGAAGTTGCAGGTACTACTATTGCCACTTTCATCGATTGCGGTGTATGTGACGATATGGGTGCCAAAGGCTAATGTGTCGCCAATACTCATGCCGCCGGAAAGAATCAATTCGGGGCTGCCACAATTGTCTGTAGCAGTCAACAAATTTGAATAATCAGAAACGATTGCTCCGCAAAATTCAGGTTCACTGTTGATGGTTATATTCGACGGGCAGACGACTGTTGGCGCCTCAATGTCAGAAACCACCACCTCAATAGTCGCCTGAGCATTTCCGCACACATTGGTGGCGGATGCAGAGATGGATGACATTCCAGTCGGATAAGTTGGATTGAAGGTGAAAACAAGTTGTGGTGTCGGTGAGCCGAGCAATGTAACGAAAGAATAGAGATCGGCAACATTGAGTGTGGCATAACATTCGCCCGGATCCGTATTCATAGCGAATGGCCCGGGTACAAGAATAAATGGTGCCGTGTTGACAACTGCGGTGGTTGTACTTGTCACGGATCCACAAAAGTTGGTGACCGTCACGGTATAATCGCCGCTGACAGGGGATAACACATTGGGTGTGGCTGTATTTCCGTTGATAATAATGGCGCCTGGCGGCCCGGACCATGCGTACGTATAAGGTTCTTGCCCGGCTACACTCACACTGAGATTGAGCGTGTTCCCGCTATTGCCGCATATCGGTCCATTGTTTGACGCCGGACTACTGATACTCACCGGCATGCATGGATTGATCTGGATATAATAAACATGCACATCAGGATTTCCACATCCTGTTGCGTCTGCCCCGGCGAGGGCCCAGGGTGCGCCGGTGGGTGGTGTGCCGAAAGGGCCTGTCGGAATACCGGATAGTGTTGCTGTCATTCCGTTTTGGGTAAGACTCAAGCCCGGCGGAATATTGGCGGGGTCTGTATAAAAAGCATTTAACCCGGATCCTCCCGTCGCGGAAAAGATCTGGCTGAAGGGCAGACCGGCAGTGCCTTGAAATTGATTCACGCCGGCGACGTGAGGTTCGGGTGACAACACCATAGGGTCAGTTCCTATACAAGGGACAACTGAACAAAATTGCTGGTCTATTTGCAGAGTATATTCCGCACCATAACCAAACGGGGAGTTTACCGCGCCTCCGACAACGACAGTATATTCTTCCCCAGGTGGGGCAATGAACGTATAGCTTTTTGTGATAGGATAGTTTGACGACACTACTGAGGTGTGTCCAATCACATTCGCATCAATGTCACTCGGATTGAAGCCGTTACTGTTGTAGGAAACAAAATTCGTTCTATAGATCAGTGTATTGGCCGGAACGGTGCCGGTCACAGTAATGCATACACTATCCTCTTCATTTGTGTTGGAAAGCACAAAGGCATGATAATAGGGGAAGACATTGTTCGCTCCAAATACCACTAATGAGTCAATTCCGTTTTCACAACTTGAAGAACCAAGATCTGAAGAAGCGCCTGGACCTACGTATTTGGACAGTGATCCATTCATTTGACCCGCATACGCTGAGTAGTTTGGATCTAAAGGTGGAGGTGATCCCAGGGTGCCATTGATGGGGGATAATGTATTGCCTAAAGGCATGGATTGAGCATAAAGCGTTTGTTGTGGCGCCAGACCTCCTCCTTCATAATCGACGGTCATAATGAAATCCAGTTTGGTGCCACAGGGTAGGGCTTGCGTGGTGACGAATCCAAACTGATTGTTGCTGATATATTCTCCGGATCCGGGTATGGTGCCCAGGTTGAAATTTCCCTGGATAATCGTGACACCCGGTATGGAGCTTGTTAATGTGGCATTGACATCGGTGAATGCTGTAGTTGTATTATTGCTCAATGTAAAATTAAAGGATCCGACTTCACCCGGTTCCAGGATGCCATTGCCATTGTTCAGCGGGCTTGACGTTTCAGCGGTGAATGTATTTTCCAAACTCAGCCCCAAAGAGGTGATTGCGTCCATGGCCATGAGGATCCCGCGTCCGGCATCCCGATCATCTCCGGGGGCTTCAATGTCAATGGTAGCATTAAATAGCACATTCTTGATCTCGTCAGCGGTGTAATTCGGCGCTGCTTCCATCACCAAAGCTGCAATGGCAGCGGCATGAGGAGCTGCCGCTGAAGTGCCAAAGAAAGGGTCAAAGCCAGTCATCGAGGTCATGACCCCATCGGCCGCCGTGATGTCCGGTTTCTGTAAATTGATCCCGCCATTCGTGCCGTACAACAGGTTTCCCGGGGTGATCGGAGACCCATCCGGGTGATAAAACATTTTTCGAAGCCCATCCGAACTAAATGCTTCGACCATATTTGATCCACTAAACAGATTTGGATAGGTGGATGCAACTCCTGTTGCCGCTACAGCGATTGCATTTTGACATGCGTTATGCCCAAAGGTTGCACCGGATGTGCCATTAGACAATAAGCCCTGGTTAGTCGTGAGACGCAAAGCGCTGGTGTTGGAACCATCTTTTCTCAGGATGTAAAATCGCATGCCCATTGAAAGCGGAGCGGTGATCCATTCTAAAGGGAATGCAGTGCCGCCGTTCATCGACGATGCGACAATCGCTGTGCCCGTGCTATTCGTGACGAAAAGGTCATAGTCATTTGTCGCACTTCCCCAGGGGTCTGACCAGGTCAGCAGGTAAAATAAGCCAGGTAAAGTCAACGTGTTGTAAAGCGTTCCACCTCCAAAATTGTGCAGGCTGCCCCCTGGAAATAAAGGCAACGAACCGCCGTCAACAAAATCACCTTCCCAGACGCCAGACGTCAAGCCATTGAGATTCCCGGAATTACCAACGGATGAAAAGTATAAGGCGCCGTCATCGGTCACCTGGTTTATGGCCTGTGCAATTAACCCATCGATCCAGACGGATTCCGTCAGGTAGCTGATATCATCAACAATAATATCGCAACCTGCATTCCGCAAATCAATGATAGCTTGTGCAAATGCTGTTTGAGAAGGATAGGCCGTGGCAAAATAAAGTTCTGCAGCAGGCGCCAGATCGTGAACGATCTGTAACATGGCACGACCCTCATCCGAAAGCACTGCCGGAAATGTGGTATCGGGCTGCACATAATCTGTCAGTACAGTGACCTGTGTGGTGTAACCATACGGGTTATTGGGTCCCGGGAGGTCACCCATGACAATATTTGTTGCCGATCCGTCCAGGTTGTCATAGCTGTCAGAGATGACACCGATCTTGATGCCTGCACCGGAAAGTCCGTACGCGGCCCGGGCCAGGTCTGCCCCATGGGTCACATCACCTTCCGAGGTTACAGAACCAATCACCATTTCACTCATTGCAGCGCACAGAGGTCTGTCCATGGTTTCAACTCGATTGGATGTCGCCTGATTTCGCAATGTGCCCTCTGAGTTTACCTTGACATCATTCCGGGGCCGCGTACTTTGATTGACCGGTGCAAACCAATAATCGATGTAAAGGATATCCGAAAGGGCGGCGATCTCTTCCACAGCAACCAGCGGGATCGTAGCGGTGATATTATCACCTCCTGTTGGTGCGCTGATGATGCGACAACCCAGGTTTTCGAGGCGTTCAATTAATGTGGGGTTGATGCGTGCAGTGATACTGCTTTTGATATAGCCTTGTCCATCCCAGTCGATCCCGGTCTGTAGTGAGGCCACTTCTGACGTGATCGGATCCCCGTTTAGCATTTTATAGGCATACCAGATTTGAGAATTGATTTTCAACTGGTCCGGTGTGCGTGATGCTTTTTCGTCCAGTAGGGACTTCAGTTGCCGCTGAACATCAGGTGACAGATCCTGAGCTTTCGTTATTCCGGGAAATACGATGAATGGCATCAATAGGAAAAGCACAAAACCAATTTGAGTCAACCTCTTCCGCCAATATGCGCGCATGAACGGATCAGAAGAATGTTCAACTTCCAATTCTGACAACAACGTGGTTGTATTCGTTTTCGGTGGCAAGACAGTTGACATACGATTGTTTTCGGTCAGGCCGGCGTGAAACCTGTCCTCCATGATGGATGTAAAAGCCCACCGGTATTCAGGCCGGACGTTATGCAATACGGTGTTGGTGTGATGGACTAAAGATTGAGATCAGAAAAGATCCGTCCAAAAATCAGGGGTCACATGAAAATGTGTTTTTAGAACCGCCTTCGGGTGGTCTTTCGGATCAATTCTGCTTTGTTATTCACTTCCAGCGCGCGGTAGATGTTCTTGATATGGGTGCGAACGGTGTCCATGGAAATGAAAAGTTCAGCCGCGATCTGTTTGTAGCTCAGCCCTTTTACAAGGGCCTGAACGATCTGTTGCTGTCGGGGCGAAAGGGCCTCTTCTGCCGGAACCGGGGCAAAGTGATCTACAATTTTTCGGGCAATCACCGGTGACATATACGAGCCGCCATTCCTCACGGTCAGCACGGCATGAAGGATGTCCTTGATGGAGGTTTGTTTAGACAAATAGGAGCAAGCGCCGGCGCAAAGGGCTTTGAAGATCTTGTCCTGGTCCTCGAAGGTGGTCAGAATGATGATGTCTGTGGCAGGCAGTTTGTCTCTCAAAAAAGGAATCCCGTCGAGTCCCGACATCCCGTTGAGATTGATGTCCAGGAGAATGATATCCGGAGGAGTATGTTGTTTTTTAAGCACATCAAGAAAGGCTTCAACGGAGTCATGAATATGGATAATCTCAAGTCCCGGATGTACCGTCAGGATGGTCACAAGGCTATCCTGGATGAGGGGATCATCCTCGATGATGGCAATACGACATATGGTTTGTGCTGAGGTCAAGATCTGAACCGGTTCTGTGTTCTGTACGTACATAGCAACATACAAAGTAATCCGGAATTAATCACGCCAGGCTAATTGGCGGATCACATAAAGATGTGGTTTGCAGGAATATCAACCCTGATCTCAAATCCCGCATCCTGGTGGATTTGCAGTTTTCCATGCATGCGTGCTACGCGCATTTTCATATTTGTCAGCCCCTGACCTGTTCCACGCGGCTGTATTCCATGGTTCTTTACAGATCCCGTTGTTCCATTGTCCTGAATCTCCAGTCGCACGTAGTCACCACTTCTATAGAGCCGGATCCCGACTTTATCTCCATTGCTATGCCGTACAATATTGGTGAGGGCCTCTTTGTAAATGAGAAACAGATTTTGACGCACATTGACATTCAATTTTTTTCGCCTGGAACCGAATTCCGAAGCCTGAATGGAATACGTAAATCCTGCTGCTGGCAAGAGGTCCTCCGCAGTCTCTTCCATTTTATCAATCAGGTCAGCCACTTTGTCTTTTCGTGCATCAATACTCCACACGAGGTCGCGCATCCGGTGTACAGCTTTTCGGCTTGTAGAGGCGATTTTTTGAAGGCGCGGTTTGTCTTCTTCGTGAGCACTCCCTTCCAGGATTTCAGATTGCATGGCCAGCCCCGACAACATGGAGCCGAGATCATCATGCAGATCACTCGATATTTTCGTCCGCAATTTTTCCATTTCCAGAAGCCGCTGAAGCCTGTATTGAAAGAGCGCATAAATCAATGCCGCTGCAGCCAACACACACAACCCGATAAACCACCACGTTTTATAATAGATCTGGCGAACATGAATGGGAATTGTCAATTCGGATGCAGCTTCATTGCCTCTGAAATCCGTTGCTCTTACCCGTAAGACATAATGCCCGGGATCAAGCCGATTAAACCGGATGAATGGCCTGTTTTCCAAAAAGGTCCACTCGTCATCGAGGCCCTCCATTTTAGCGTAGTACCGGTTCTGTTGATGATTAAAATAATTGGGTACTGTCCAATGAATCTGGAAATAAGCATCATAAGGTGAAATGATCAATTCGTCCAATGCATGTTGCAGCAGGTCCGCTTCGAATGTTTCATTCATCCGCCGATCGTAACGCGTCAACGCAGTAAATCGCGGAGCTGGCAGGACGTTGTTATCCTCTAAATGTGCTTGGGGTTGAAATCGAACAAAACCATTCATGCCGCCGAAGTAAAATCGTCCCTGACGGTCTTTATAATAGGAGGCATAGTTAAATTCATTGTGCGGAAGGCCATCTTCTATAAAGTAATTCTGAAACGAACGCGACCGTTTATCAAAACGGCTGAGGCCGTTATAGGTACTGATCCAAAGGATGGAATCAGCTTCAGCCAGTATGCCGACCACATTATTGTCGGGCAGCCCATCATCCACATCATAGTGTTCCATTTCCTGGCGCCGTGGGTGATAGTGATCTATTCCACCGCCAAATGTTCCGATCCAGAGTGAAGTATCCGGATCTTCATGGATCACCAGAACAGCATTTTTGGTCAGGGCAGGGTTTGTATGGATTGAAAGTTGTTGGATAACCGAACCGCCGATCTTTACCTGGAAGATCCCGTGCTCATGGGTGCCCACCCAAAGGATTCCGGGCTGTTGGCTCTCCAAAAGAAAACGAACATTTTCAACCACAGGTACATGGGCTTCATCAGACAGAAGCTTTTCCGCAGTGCGCGATACCGGATCATAAATGATCAAACTGCCAAGCATGTGTCCGGCAACAAGGCGTCCATCGCTCAACATTTCAATCGGATTCAGATTGTGTACGTCCGGATAAGGAGAGACCGTCGTGTCCACCATGCACTGGTCATTGGTGAGGTCAATGGTGACAATGTAACGATTGGCTGTATAGGCGTATCGGTAAGTTCGATCTGTTCTGAAGAATCGTGCCGCATTGAGAATGGAGGAAGTTCCGGATCCGACATCACAGGAAAGGGGAAAGGGATTGATCTCGTCATTCGGCAATAGCAAATACAATTGTCGTTCATGTTCATTCATGACGATGATGGTGCCGTCCGCCGCTTCCGCAAAGCCGCGCATGGGATTGGCCAGTAGGTTCCCTTCTGAATAGAGGAATTGATCAAACAAAGCCGTTCCGTTTCTCAC
>AERA01024184.1_pt1 | contig 51728 bp, 29 predicted proteins | sample 267968 | NCBI WGS metagenome assembly AERA01 (sample SAMN02954363, study PRJNA61401) | activated sludge metagenome | biome: terrestrial; feature: wastewater treatment plant; material: activated biomass; isolation source: activated biomass of an industrial wastewater treatment plant | reverse complement strand
CGTATAGGTACGTGTACCCTCACACACCGGTTTTGCACTCACGGTGGGACCACTAGGTGTAATTGGGTTGCCACAATTATCATTGACAGATGGAAGCATCGGTGGTGTGTCTGTATCATCCGGACAGTCTACCGTGGATCCACCATCGGTTGGATCAGCAAAAGGAGCGAGGTCAATTGTAATCGTCTGTATACAAATTACACCCTCAACAGAACTTGTCCAGGTCCTGGTAATGACATATTCACCTGGACAGGGACCGGCTGCTGTCACATCCATATACGTCACATCGCCGCAACCATCCGTCATCGTCGGCATCCCCAAGCTTGGGTTGGAAGGAAGCGTGGAGTCATCGCAATTGATGGTCACATTCGCTGGCGGGCAAACCGGCTCACAACAATCACTTGGCGGATCAATTGTAAACGGAATGGTATCAATGTTACAATCGTTGGCATCATTGATAATAAAGATGTAGGATCCGGCATCCAGTCCCATCACTGTATAAGGCATGGTCTGATTCGCGGGACCGGCCACTGTAACGCCACCTTTCTTGACGGTGACCTGGAACGGCGCCACACCTGAAGTGGTATCCAGGGTTGCAGTACCGTCCATGGGGTCTCCACATGAAGGATCCACTGTACCCACTAAGAAAGCCATGACTGAATCTGCACCCGCGCTGACGGATTCAAATACAGTTTCAGTTCGTGTACAACCTGAACCCGGCAAGGTTACATCCACTTCCACACGATAATCACCAACCGGCAGTCCCGAAATGATCAAAGGTGATGTGTTGACATTGGTACCGCTGCCTAACAACGCGTTCGTGTTGTCATTATAATATGCATAATCATATGGCAGCAATTCGCCAGGAACAGAGATCGAAATACTTCCATCCGAACCGCCCGGGCAAATATCCTGAACGATAACCTCTGAATTGAACGGACAAAGCTGAAGCACAAAATTACCCAGGTTTTCAGCGATATCGGCAAAACCACCAAGTGCATAATCTTGCGTGGCAATAGAGTTGGTATACACGTCAGTGCCTGAGATCTGAGAAATCGTTCCAACCTGACCTGCTCCAATTCCACCTACGCCAAGCACGAACATATGCGCGCCTTCGCATTTCAGTTTATTGGCCACTTTGTTCGGATTCTCAATCTCGGCAGGCTCGGGGGCACCTGTACCTCCACACTGTGAACCGGTCGACGAATACGCAGGTGGCGGATTGGAAAGGTAAACTTCCGTAGGCACACCGTCTGTAAAGAACAGCACGAGATTAGGTGTCATCGGCAGATCATCCACAGCAAGAAGCGCCGAATGATAGTTTGTAAATGCAGCTGAAGCATAATCAGCATTACTGACCAGCAATCCATTATCAACGTTGTCAAAATAATTCTGCATGGCCGTGACAATCGAATTGTCAACGGGTTGATAGCCATTCAGTACGAAACGGGCTCCTGAGTTGAATTCAACAACAGCCAATTGAACACCCGTACATGACAACGCATTCACAAATGTCATTACACCGGTTTCGACAGCACCTTCACTACCACCAATAGAACCGGATTCATCAATCACCAGCGCAATTTTCAGGTTGGCACAATCACCGAACAGGTCCGGATTATCTTCAATGGGTTCGTCGCATGTTGTACAGGATGTACAATAGGTAGGAGTGCTGTACGCCTGGCACTCTGCATCCCAGGTCATGAAGGTGAGTGTATCACAACCAATGGCATCGCCGCAGGGTCCGTAGGGGATCACCCGCCAGTAATAGGTGGTATTGATGGTAAGGACGCCAGGGTCATAGGTGAGTACATTACCGAGGTCGCCAACAAACGGCGGTGGATTTGTTGTACCAAAATACAGGTCATATCCCGTTGCATCCGGTGCTGCTGACCACATCAGATCCGCGTAGGTGGGCACACTCATCTGGTCATCAAGCGGGAAATTGGTTTCAACGCATGCCTGTGCTATGGTTTGAACTTCGTACGTACAGATCGTCGTACAACCCATATCTGTAATGGTGAGTTGGATCGTAAAATTATCTAATCCCACATCCACAGTCACCATTTGGGCATTTGAAGCTCCATCAATAGTCGCATCCCCATCAATCACAGCCCAGGTCCAGGAGTCCATGCCGGCAGGTCCGGAATAGACCTGATTTTGTGCATTGATACACGGCATGTCAGGGCCCGTAATGGAGCAATCCGGCAGCACATCAACCATCAAGGTACAGGTGTCGGTTGCTCCCGGACATATATTGGAATTGACTACGACCTGAAGCGTAAAATCTTCAGATCCGATATCTATCGTGACTTCATCATCCGTATTCGTCCCATCGATCATGGCATTTCCGGAGATCACACTCCATTCATAGGTGCTTCCTGCGTCGAATGGGGCAGAGTACATGACATCCTGAGCACCGCCACAGCCTGTGGAAGAGCCAGAGATGGTGCAATCAAGATCCACTTCAGGAGCAGAGAATTCAGAGATTGTTAAAACACCTGGGGCACCCAAGTTTGTGCTGGTACTGACCCGCCAACCAATAATATCACCCGCGTTAACAGCAATAGGACCTATCGAGCCTGATCCACTGGTGTTAGTAATGAGGGTGGGGACGCCATTGATAAGGTAATAAGCAGCATCGTCAGATGCCACCGTAGCTGGGTTGATGGCAAACATTTGGGCTGCTGCAGCATCACTCCCAGTCCATGTAAATGTCCTTGGCCCCGTATCTCCACCAGAATTCTCAATTGCTCCACCAGCAGAGACATCATCACCTGTAGAGATTTCAGTATCATAAATCTCCGTCATGCCCGTGGGTGGAGAGATATCAGTATTATCATCATCTATAGCCAAAGCAGCAATCAGCAATCTGTTATCCCCTGAAGTTGAAATAGTGGGCATTTCAAGTTCGGTTACGCTGGTTGTTCCACTATTGGCTCCGCTATGCCCATTGATTGGAGATGCTGAGTCATGCCCTGTGACTCTGCCGGCAACAGCAATCCAGGCATCATTATCGTCCATTAAGCCAGTATTGGCTGGTGTAAACGTGTATGAAGCTGGTTCAGATCCAGTGGCAATTTTCCAGAATGATGCTACATATCCTACATTATTATCGTCGTCACCACCACCTGTTTCTACTCGAATTTGAGTAAACCCGGCAGGCATATTAATCGTACCCACATTTGCCCGGCAGTGCAAAATAACTATGATCAGATCTCCTGCCGAGATATTTGATGGGGCAGTAGCTACAAAATTGTTGGTAGAACCATTTCCAGAATTATTAGTAACATCACTTTCATGCCACACAGGCGTAGGGCCTGTTGTACCTCCATTAAAATCCCAGTCAAAACTCCAACTGCCTGTCCCAACACAAATCGTATAATCCGTTGTGCCCATGTTGCCGGATTGGTTGTCGCCGCCGGTGAGACCGATTGCACAAGGTGCATAGTCAGTGTTAACGGTTCCGTCAGCATTAGAATTCGTTAATGTCCAGTTTGGCGGGTCAAAATAATTTTCAAAACTGCCGGAACATGTATAGGAAAGGATCACAGCTCCATTTGCACCAGCTCCTCCGGTAGAAGGACCGTTATCGCTGGCACCCCCACCGCCTCCTCCATAAGTATTTCCAGATCCTCCTGCAGCATCTCCGGTGGATCCGGCTCCGCCATCCCCACCATTAATGGCTCCACCCGCACCTGCGGTTGTACCGGATGCAGGATCTCCATCATCCGCATCACCAGCTCCGCCGCCGCCACCGCCGCCGTCAGAAGTAGTTCCCGCTGCACCATCTCCACCTGAAAATTGCATTTGGCTGGAGACCGTGCCGCTGAAGGATCCTCCTCCCCCGGTTCCTCCGCTACCTCCTCCATCTTCCGAAGTACCGCCATTCCCACCATTGGCAGTCACACCGTTCCCATTGGTATGGATGGCCGAAGATGCACTACCCGCTCCACCACTTGCATTATCGCCGCCACCGGCACCACCACCCCCGACCGTGACCGTAATCATATCACCAGAACTGACGTTAATAACACCACCGCGAAAGCCGCCGCCACCGCCGCCACCGCCGCCATCATCCATACCGGCTGTAGCCGTTCCGCCACCGCCGCCACCGCCCCCAAAAGCTTTGAGGTCGATGCTGGTCACACCGGGAGGAACAATAAAACTGTAAACACCTGGAGTTTCAAAGACAGAATCTGTCATGATAACACCCATCATTGGTGCTGCTACAGGTTGGGGAGAAATTGTCGCAGACGAATTTGGTTTTCGGGTCAGGATTTGTTGTACAAATCCGGTCTGGCTTAAACCCAATCCAAGTAGCAGTACGCATATACCAATGGACAGGGAGGTTCGGGGTGAAAAGGGGTTCATGTTGGTTTTAGTTTGGTGTTAGGTTGTCAGGGTCTTAATAAAAAATCCCATCCGGAACACCAGCCTTTCGGCGTTCCGGATGGGATCGTCATTGCTACAACATGTAGCAACAAATATCTTCAAGCGCTGAACAGAGAGTATTCAATTCAGACATTGGGTGTTATTCGGGTTATGCGGTCCAAAGTTAATGAATTCATGAAATTGCAAAACTTGGTACGGCCTTTTATATATGTTTAAATGGTATTATTTCAACAAAATATATATATGAAAAAATTAAATATCGAAACGAGGCATGCTTCGGATGCGTTTCAATACCCGGTTCTCTCGTGATGAAATGTAAAATGAACAGTCAGCCGGTGTGGATTCAGCCCCGGGTTTCCCCTGCGCAGGCGGTGATAAAGGTAAAATTATTCTCCTAATCGCAGGATATGCCAGCATCCGGAAATGACGTTGATCCGAACCTGTGTTGTCCATGCCAAATTACCAACGAAAATGCATATTGGGAAAAGGGATTGGCTCCATCGCGCAGCGTGTGCGTATGTTTTCCAATATTCCGTTCCGATACGATAAGGTGATTGAGTTCCAGACGATCCTTAAGGCTGGAGCAACTTCAGGTAGTCATTTACTTTATCATTCGGCACCGCAATCGACAAGTGATAGTAATGCAAATACCACTCGCCTTCCCACTTGATCAACATCGCCGAGCTCCTGCACTTCCCCATCCAGGTGTCGAGCAGTTCATCGAGCCATGCAGTCTTCCCATCCGGATGGATCTGGATATGCCGTTCGACAGGCTTGAAATCCCACGCGCTTTCCCGGTCAAAATATTTCTTTGACCATTCCCGCAATTCATCCCGAACCCAACGCTCCGTCGGATCGGTTCCGATATAAATACACTGATCAGTCATCCGACCGAAAAAGGCATCTTCATTTGCCGTAGCCGCAGCCCGATGCCAATCATCCATGATCTGGTGAAGCAACGTGATCTCATCGTCCGCCCGCACACATTTTTCCCTTCGACGGGTATCCGTGATCTGTGAAATTTTCCATTGGCCCTGTACATTCAATAATTCAAAACTGTTGACACCGCAATGACTGAATTTGCCTTCGAAGTAAAACTCATATGGCGTCCACACGGAGGCAACCCCCTCATCAACCGCGATATGCCATTCCTGCAGATACTCATGAAACTCCGCGTCCCCGATCTGCGATACGCCCCTGATAAAATCATTCAATGTCTCCCCTTTTGCCCAGGGATTTCCATTTGAATCATACTTGTAGGTATACATGTCAGCAGCAGGGATAAACAATGTTCGCAAGGTCGCTGTGTCCCGGTCATACATCGCCTGGAACATGTGGTCGACCACCTCGCGGATCGCGGTTTCCTGGGCATTCAGTTGGCCCGCCAGGAGGGCAAAAAGGAAGATGATGTTTTTCATCAGGAAATGATTTTGAAGCAAATTACTTTGTCCCGGGAAACCGGAGTGGAAATTTCGACGAAATGGGATGAGCAGAAGCAAGAAGTGAGAAGTAAGAAGCGAGAGGACACCTGGCTTCATCCCCCCGGCCCCCTTCAAAGGGGGAGAAGATCCTCTTTTTTGATTTGCTGAGAAAATTGCAATAATATGTTAAACACTAAAATCCGGTTTGTGCGATTTACCTCGCGTTCTTTTCTAAATAGAAATTGTTAATCGAACCAGGCAACGAAGAAGAAGAATAATTTTCACCCCCTTCGAAGGGGGCCGGGGGGATGAAATGAAAAAGCTTCTCTCACTTCTCACCTCTTGCTTCTTACTTCTTCTTCACCCGAAGAATAAAACACCTGCCAGGTCTTACGCTCTTACTGTCTTACTTTCTTACTGTCTTTCCCGCTCTGCGGTTTCATCCCCTTGCACAATCTGCAACTGTGGCAACACCTCCAATACCTGGGCGATATCCGCCCCGCGATACATCACCTGGTGATGCACCGCCACCGGCCACGGATCATCGAGCTGGAAGCCCAGAAATTCTTCCAGCCTGATCTTGGGGATCGTACTGATCTTTTCCAGTTGCGCCCAAATGTCATCGGGCCATGCGATCGGTTTCTTCATATAGATCGCTGCATACGCCTCGGCCATGGTATGCAGGGCTATATTATAATAGCCTTTCTCATAATGACCCTTCAGCAGATGCGGGGCCGAAAGAATCATCGTACCATCATGGAGTTCCACTTCGCAGATGTGCACATCCTCATCCATGTTGGGCGACAAAAACGGATGATTATAAAACGCGATCCGATCTAGACCGCTGTATTGATACTTCTCCTGGTGCAAGGTGAGCAGGCCTGCATAATAGGCGAGCAGGTAGCGCACATCTGCCGGAGGCAGTGGTTCACTTTTGAAAATAAATTCTGTTTTCGCCAGCCAGCGGATCATCCGATCTTCCAGCATCTTCCGGTTTTCCTCCGAGAGCCTGGAAAAATGAGGCGCCGTGCGGTTCAGCATCTCCCGCGCACCCGGGTCCAGCTCCTGCGGTGTGCCCCGCATGCTGATCTGTTCCAGTTGATATTGAAATACATAGGCCACCACCAGGACAAGCAGTCCGGCAGCCAGCAGGAAGATCATATCGTTGCGATCGAGGAAGAAGATGAAGTAAGCGCCGGTGGCAGCCATCACACCGCCCAGCACCATCGTCAGTCGTGCTATCATGATTTAAAAGTAAGGTTAAACATGCCCTGGAAAAGGGTTGGGTTTATCCCGTGGAATCTATACATTTACAGCCGGTTACGGTTCCTGACTGATTCAAGCCTATGAACCGGAGCCGGATATACCCCTGAATTATTGCATTAAAACCCTGATTACCATGAAAAAATACATTTCACAACTGATCAAGTATCTCCCGGTGTTTTTTCTGTTCGCAACCTTCACTGCGAATGCTCAACTTGATTCCGGCGTTAACTACAACAAGACCGGTCAGATCGAATGCCTGCAGAAAGGCACATTCAAAAACTTCACCTGTGAATTCGGCCTGCTCAAGGTAGGAAACGGGGTTTATCAGCTTCACATTGTATCGCCCACAGAGCGGATCCGGAAATTCAATTTTTCCGCTGATTCCTTCTACTTCCCCGAAGAAAGCGAGGCCCAATTGGATACGAAAAAGGATGGCGATGTATATGTCGTGACCTTGAATAATAAAGAGGAATACCGGGTCCCGGCATCGCTTTTTACCAATTGATACCATCAATGCCCTCTTGAGGGTATGGCAATAAAAACCAGGCCGGTATTGGGTGATCCCCTACCGGTTTTTTTATGGGAAATCGCGCACCGGAAACGGGCAGGATTCAGGAAGAAAATACTACTTTTGCCTCCCCGCCGCAAATCCCGCGGTCGTGTGGCCGGTACCTTAGCTCAGATGGTAGAGCAACGGACTGAAAATCCGTGTGTCCCTGGTTCGATTCCTGGAGGTACCACAAAAAGCCCTGTCAAGTCAGGGCTTTTTTTATGTAAAAACTAAAAAGTAAAAACTGAACCTTCCGGCATCCTTGCCGGAAGACAAACCAAATGAAAAAACCGGCATCCTTGCCGGACAAAAAAACGAAACATCAAAAACCGGCATCCTTGCCGGACAAAAAAACGAAACATCAAAAACCGGCATCCTTGCCGGACAAACTACCCGTTAAACCTTGCGTATAACTTCCCCGCCAACTCCGCCAACTCTTCACTTGAAATTTCCGGCCTCGGATTCGAAAACGAAAGATCACTGATCGCCTTCATCGGCACGAGATGCACATGCGCGTGCGGCACTTCCAGTCCGGCTACCATCACACCGATACGAATACATTCCACTTCTTGCGCCAGCACTTTCGCTACTTTTTGCGCAAAGAGATGCAGCCCTGCCAAAGTTTCTTCATCGAGGTCGAAAATATAATCCACCTCTTTCTTGGGAATAACAAGGGTGTGCCCAAACACGATGGGACGAATATCCAGGAAGGCGAGGAAGCGATCGTCCTCCGCCACCTTGTGACAAGGGATTTCGCCGGCTACGATTTTGGAAAAAATGGAAGGCATGCCTTCAAGTTATATCGAGATATCGAGAATCTCAAATTCAAGGTCACCGTTTGGTGTCTTGACTTGGGCCATATCGCCTACCTTCTTCCCCAGCAATCCGGCACCGATCGGGCTGCCCACGGAGATCTTGCCCAACTTCAGGTCGGATTCACTTTCGGAAACGAGCTGGTAGTTAAACTCGGCTTTGTTTTTTGTATTCCGGATCTTCACCTTGGACAGGACCGTGACTTTTGAATTGTCGAGTTGGGATTCGTTGATAATGCGCGCGGAGGACAGGACTTTTTCCATTTCGGAAATTTTCAGCTCCAGCATGCCCTGGGCGTCTTTAGCGGCATCATACTCGGCATTCTCGGACAGGTCGCCTTTATCCCGCGCTTCGGCAATAGCTTTGGCTGCTTCCATCCGGCCGGTGGTGCGCAATTCTTCCAGCTCATCCTTGAGCCGGTTATACCCTTCCTGGGTCATATACTGGATATCGCTCATATCCAAAACAGTTTAAGGTTTGGCCATACTCCTTCGACCACCGAACCCACGGTTTTGACACGGGATTCAACAATGGTTGGATAGGGTGCAGGCTGAAAAAATGAAGGTTTGCTCTATAAGCACAAAAACGTTCTCACCCGATCACCAAGTGAGAACGTTCTTCAGTTGTACGGGCAAAGATAGTAAATTCTGATGCCCTGTGTCAAGGGGTCTACATCTTGTACCGGATGCTGAAATTATGGCTGCCCTCAAACGGATTGGTCGCGAGATAGGCATAATCGACAGCAAAACGGCCCGGTGAATCTTTTTTGGTTGGCACCTCGATCGTGATCCCGGCGCTGAGCCCGGTGTACACGTCATAACTCAAGCCCCCAGGTCCTTCGCCCAGGTCATGCCGGTAGCCCACGCGGGCCATGAACATTTCCCTGAATGCATATTCGACACCGGCACCCAATTGATCGACCGAAAAACTGTTGGCCGTAAAGTTGCCAACCGGGGTGATCCGGTGGTGATTGGTTACCCAGAAGTCGTAGGACAGCCCGATATTCAACATTGAGGGCAACTCGAACCCGGCAGGGCGCTGCTTGACCACGATGTTATACGGCGGTGATCCTTGTGGTGCAGAGGTGGGGAAGGACAAGCCTTCACCATTGAACCGCATGGGTGAGCCCATATTGCGAAGCGAAATGCCAAATTTAAAGTTGTCTTTTGCACCGGTTGTATACTGAACACCGGCGTCCAATGCAAATCCAAACGCGGATACATCGGTGATCGTTTCGGACACACCGCGCAGCAGGATCCCGACAGATACCTTTTGATCAAAAGTGTGACTGTAGGAAATGCCCAGATTGAAAAAACTGGGGCTGAAATCCGCACCTGTGCCTTCCGGCGCATCGGTGGTGGTGACTTGTATATCACCAAAGTCAACGGCCATGAGGGTCAATCCGAAAGCGCCGCTCTCCCCCATCTTCTGCGCAAACCCGATACTGTTCAGTTTGATACCTGTGCCTTCCAGGTGCCGGGTATGGCCAATGATGAGTTCCGAGCGATTGATGCGACTCAAACCGGCCACATTGATCTGCATCGCTTCCACACCGTAAGTGAGGGATGTGCCTAATGCATGCAAGCCACCGCTGCGCGCCCAGGGATTGAGCAGGAGTTCGTAACCACCTGCTTCACCCTGACGATCAGGATTTCCAGCCTTCATGGCTGGATGCACCAATATGCCGATGACGAGGAGGGTCAATAAGCGTTTATTCATACGTTATGGTCTCTGCCTGGTTCTGAAAATGAAAACCTGTTATTAAAATCTGATTACAATCCACTCGGATCAAACTGGCGACTTACACCAAACCATTTGATCACCCGCTCACCCAACTCATAGGCATCCACATGGATCAAATATACCCCACTCGAAATTGGAATGCCCGCAAAGTTTTTCAGGTTCCAGGAGAGGTCCGGGTTGATCTGTTTGTAGGGCACCGGTGGATTTGCGCGTGGAGGTGAATTCGGGATCTCGACTTCATTCCGGGTATACTGCCGGATAAAGCGACCATCCAGCGAATAGATCGTCACCACACAACGGGCCGGAAGATTGGTGATCTTGACCGTGTTGTCAAATGATGAATTCTCATATTCACTATACGCGAGGTACGGATTCGGAACTACGTTGATCTCACCCAGGGCAACCGGGATCTCGGATTCTTCCAACTCTTCCGCACCTACCCCTTCAAATTTGAAGCGATACGTCGGATAGCCATTAAAGTTACCGTTGCCGGTCGCGAGTTGGTATGGATTATCCACCCGGATCTTGAAGATCGCATCATTCGGGATTAATCCCTCATTCAGTGGCAATAGCGAAATGGTCGGGTCATTAACCAGAAGCGGAATACCGGTCCAGGTCACAAACCCCAGCGCATTGGCTTTCACTGCACCGATCGGACGATCCAATAACGGGCGAAGCGTCGCACAGCCATCATACGGCTGACGGGTCACATATACATAATGCTGCCCACCCGCGTACAATTCTTCCGGCGACATGACTTGATTGATCTGGCCGGTCAGAATAATCCGACTTCCGGGATTCCAGACCATGTCGTGGCATTCCGTGCCCAGTCCGTAGGCTTCAGCGACAAAGTCACGATAAATGGAATTCTCGCCAAAGAAAATATTGACCCGCATTCCGGTCTCAACATCAATGGCATAGCCTGGGAACCATCCAAAACCGGTGGTTGAGGTTCCATCAGGATCAGGGAAACCATCTCCATCGCCATCAAACTTTTTCACCGAAGGCTTGGGTCTCACCTGCAGACTGCCTTTATTCCCCTCCGTTTCCAATCCCGAGTAGGGATTCTCTGTCCGGGTATGTTGTCCGTTTGCGGTTTCGACGACGACACATCGGCTCCATTTGCTGGTATCCGAAGTCAGGATGATGTCAACATTATTCAAATTGGCCAGTGTACCGCCAAACTGAGCTACGATACCTGCGGAGGCATCGACCCATCCCGGTGTCAGGTTGAACCCGTCCTGGTTTTCTACCGGCTCACCAAGAATGAAATCTGTTAACGCATAAGGAACCAATGGGGCAAACTCTGAGTACACACGATTTGGATCCAGTTCAAAACTGGCATATTCCGGGCGTTCATTCTGGATATAGTTGAAAAACGGTTCGCCGGCAAGATCATCCGGAACAAAAGATAACCAACTCGGTTTGGCCGGATCCAGGTACTCAAGTGTGTACCCGATCGTCCCGAGATCCTCTTCAGACCGGTCGCCGCTTTCATTGGATTGACCGATAAAGACTGAAATCCCCAGGTCGGAAATCAACTGTTCGTTGAGTTCAGACAGTGGTCTTTCATTTGTATAGACGATATCCGGATTTTTGACATTATAGAGTTTCCATCCAGCACTGGCCGACAAGGTATCTGACGGGAACGGATCTGTCAGGGTGAGGATATACTCCCCATCCTGAACAATCAGCGGGTTGAACACCTGGACCCGAACAGGACCCTGGCCAGCTTCGTAGGTAATTTCACCAGGTGTATTCGTGCCGTAGAAGATGCTGTCATATTCTTCCGGTTTGATTTCCAGGAAATTTTCGCCTGCACCAACGCCTTCCAGGCGGGTAATGACTGGCCCCTCGCCATAAAGTCCGTTGATCTTTCTGAATGTCGGCGGATGTGGCAGCGGGTTATACGTTTTGATATTTCGACGGCCCTCCAGGTATGGACGACGCTGGCCGATCAGTGTTTGCGGATCAAACGGCTCAAACTCATTATATGCATAAGCGATGGCGGTGTAATAGTAATGCTTGTGATTGACCAGCCTTCTGTCTGTTGTCGCAAACTGATCTTCAAGGATTCGGAAGGTATGCCGGATCCCCTCGTCTGCGCCATTGATTTGTTCGACCGGAACCCATACATCCGTTCCGCCAGGACCGGCAACCGTGGTCCAGTTGAATAGCCTGGATACTCCGTTTCGTTTGTCGACCTGGAAAATCAAACGCGCTTTCGTCGGGTCATCGAGTTCACCGGTCGTGACATTTCCATTTTCCAATTGGTACACCAGGTATCCCTCAAACACATAAGTGCTGTCGATTGTCCCTTCAGGCACTTCCAGTCCCCGCTCTTCATATAATTCGAACGCATTATTGGAAACCTTGAAATTCGGTTCGTTACTCAATACCATGATCAACTCGCGATCAAGCTCAATGAAGTCAACATCCGGCGCATCGGGACCATTAGGCAAAATGAAACAGTTGTTAAACAAGGCCTGGGCCAGGTCATCTGCATTTCGCAATTCACCCAGATCGGGTGCCGGATACACCTGGTCGGGTACCCAAACCACGCCGATGATCAGCTCATTGATCGCGCCCGGGTCAAGACGGAAAGGTCCTGTCGACTGCACCGTACGTGGGTCCATTCGGCCAAGGTTGGCGGTTTGCATGGACCAGTCATTGGTATTGTTGGGATCACCGGTGAAGGCATAATTGATGATATCATTACTGCCGATATTATACCCGCTCCCTCCAAAGGTATACCGGGTGCCGTCTCTCCATGAACCGGAGAGATACCTGTAAAATTCAACATCAGCCGTTGGATCCTGCATCTGACCGGGAAATACACTCGACCCTGACCTCACATGATAGGTAAAGGAGGACATTCCCAATTCTTCCCGCTTATCCAGATCCAGGATGTACAATGTATCCCCGATAATCCCGAGGGTATCGTACACATTCGGATAATCAAAAACATCAAGCGGGAACATGGAGATGTGAAATGTATCGATCCGGCGAATCGGTCCCAGCGGGCCCCGGAAATAATCCACGCCCAGGATCGGCACTTCATCACAATACGTGGTTGAGCCGGTGGAACAGTCACAACCAACATCACCGTCGATCTCATCCTGGTTGTACAGATACATCAAGCTTCGGCTGGTGTCACAACCGATAAAATCATCTTCAGAACACCCGAGGTCACCATCGATCCAACATCCAAAGAACGTACTGTCGATTGGGGTATTGGCCCGGTTGATCAGCTTGTACCGGTAAAAGGTCATGTCATTGATCTGATCATTCGTGGTATAGGCAAAGGCCTGCACCTGGACCTCCATCCGGATAGGTCGACCCTGGGTATTAGTATGCACGTTTCCGGCATCATTATAGACCCAGAAAATAATTTCATCCGGGAAATTGGATTCCAGCGGGCATCCCCTGACCTCAATCGCGGGATAGTCTCCGTCGCACGGATCATATTTCATATCCTCATTGGCATCAAAGAATGCACCGAGTCCCTGGTTGTCCAGCGGAAGATCAAAATCCCAGTACCGGCTCCAGTGCGGATTGCCCCTGGCGGGATAACGTTTTAACTCATCCGGAACTGCATCGCAATCAATAGGTCGGCCGGCAGCTTCCGCCTCGGACGCTTCGATAATATGTGCGTTAATGGTAGCCCCTTTGACGACAAAAAAACGATCCCAGTTTTTACAGGTATCCGCAGCGGTTGTACCAATCGATGTCAATGGCCCGGGCCAGAAATCATTTCGGGTTGGACCCCGGTAGGTTTGAGCGGCAATTTTAAGATTCATGGCATCATCAAACCCCCCTAACCAGACCGCGCCGGCAAAGAGTGATGAAACACCTGGAATACCCAATGCCGGATCGACTTTGGGGACGATATACTGACCATCTTCCAAATCCCACCAGACATCCCCGCCGTTGAGCAATCGGGCCCTGACGTTATTGATCGCCAGGTCGATCGACATGGTAGCCGCCGCACAATCCGACCGGTAAGAGATCGGTTTGTCTTTTACCCCGGGTTGGTTGGGGTCTTTGATATAGTATCCGTAAGAGAGCATGTATGAAGCGGAAAGCATACATACCAGGAATAGCCGCAGATATTTTTTCATGGTCATTGTGACTTGATCAAATTCAATGGATCATTCAATTAAAATTCCACCAGGGCGCCGAGATAAACCCTGCGTGGTGTGGTATAAAAGCCGGAATTCAGCAACCCCCATTGATAGGAGAGGAGGTAGTTATCGACATCATCCGGACGACCGGAATCTCTCAGCTGCTGGATAGAGGATTGTCCCTGTGCTGTCACCAGGTAGCCATCATTATCGGCCGAACCTGAGGCCCGGTACACCCCGATGACATTTTTGGCATCAAACAGGTTTTCTACCCGGATATATACATTCGCAAACATGGTCCTGCCTCCTTCTGTCGGTTGAATGCGGAAGGATTTATCAGCCCGGAGATCAACAGTAAAGTTCCAGGGCAGACGGGCGCCGTTGATCGCGCCACCCACACCGCTACTGCCATAGCGGTCTGGACGTTGTTCGCGTGTATATGGACGACCGGAAGCCGTGTTGATCTGCAGACCGACACCGGCATTGGAGAAAATGTCTTTGCCAAACAGCCTTGGACCCGTATACTGGGCGCCGGAACCATAGCGGTAATCGATATTGGCTGCGATCCGGTGACGTTCGTCAAAGGATAGTGGTGTCAGGTACCGGATATTTCCAAACGTATTTAGTGCCGCCTGCGATGTGGCATTAGAGCCGGTACCATCCGCAAACTGAAGGGTATAAGCCGCTGTCATCTCTAGGTTACGGGTGCGGCGCAGGTCATAGCTAAAGGTGAACCCTTTCACCGTACCAAAATCCTGGTTACCAAATGATTGGTAGCTATTGCCGGGTACACCGGGTACGTACAGGTAATTCTGGGACTGGATCATATCACGCAACTCCTTGTAGTATGCGCTCAGGGTAATGGCGCTGGAGTTGGTGATTTTTTGTTTGAATCCCACCTCAAAATCAATTGTCTTTTCAGGCCTGAGGTTCGGATTATTGGATGGCGGGCCATCAGACCAGTAAAAGTAATCGAGGGCTGTGGCAATGGTGTTGGACGGTGGCCGCTGCACGAGAATATCATAATGGACAAAGAAGTTCGCCTCATCCGAGATCGGGAAAGAGAAAGCGAGGCGCGGTGTCCAGTTGATCTGTGGCGTGTAGTCTTCGAATGAAGCGCCCGGCTTGAAGTTCCGGCTCTGAATATCGCGATTGAGAATATCCTGCTCCACATAATAGGGATATACCACTTCATTCCCGAATATTTCAGCGCCACTGTTCACTGGTGTTCCACCTGCAGTATACCATTGATCGCCATCCCGATAGGCACGCACTTCCGTAGAACCTTCAGACACGACATAGATTTTCCAATCCTCCCCGACATTCGAGGGTATTGGCTCTTCGACATCCGGTAGATTATAGAAATCACCCGCCGTCATGATCGGATATAAGCTGTATGGATCCCGAAGCACTTTCGTATTGGCATCATAGCGCTCCACCCGGAGTCCCAGGCGGAAGATGATATCCTTGAAGGTGAATTTGTCCTGGATATAAGCAGCGTTGTAGATTGGTTTATTGGCCGCAACCGGAAGCGTCCGACGTTCATCAACCGGATCAACCGCCGTGAAGAAATCATCAAAAGTAGTACTGAACGGCAGCTTGTTCCCGAGATAATCATATCCGAAATAGGAGATGGCCCGCCGGTCAGTTAATTCTTCCGCGCCAAACATTGACAGGCTGAGATCATTTGGATCCAGGCCATCAATGTTGACATATTCATTCAGGGTTTGCCCGGTGAGTTGACGTACACTTCGGTAGAATAACAAATTCGGCTGTTCCTCAACGAGCGTCTGGTAAATGTTGACAGGAAGTTCATAGACCTGTCCGTTATCGACATAAATAAAGGTGTCTACGCCGATAATATTGTTGCTGTCAAGACCGACAATATGTTGATCATTGGCTGCCAATCGCATTGTATTCCACAAGTCGCGTGGCGCGATCACCCAGTTGCGGTTCTGACGCTGCTCATACAAGATACCGAACTGAATATTGTGTCGACCTTTATCGGAGCCACCAGGAAACAAGTCAAATGAGGCATTCAACGACCCGGTATGGATATCGGATTCCGACTTGTTGAACCGGTTATACACTGCACCTGTTGCCGTATGGAGTCCTGAATACAAATTATCTACGGTACTGTTCCAGAATCCATTATAAGCATTGTAATTGCGGAAGTTCGTTACTTCCTGGCCGATATTATAATTGGTCAACAGGGTATTGATGTCTGTTGAAGGCGTGAATCCATTTTCCCCAAAGGTCTCAGAATATCCGAAATGCTCCAGATACAAGTCCAGGTCCGGAATATAGGTAGTGAAGGGACTGCTGGTGTCCTGCGCTTCACCTGTTGCATTTTCCCAATAGACATCAAAATGGCCTAAATATCCATACTCAAAAAGGTTGTCCCTGTATCGGGAATCCCCTTCTTCATAGAATGTCTTCTCAAATCCATACTGCAACGTGTAGGAAATATTCCGGATCAAGGCAGGAACGGTTTCTTCACCGGTCGTCGTCGCCGTCAAGGAATTCGCGCCAATCCGCTGCCGGAAGCGGCCGTTGATCAGGAAGCTCGATTGATCGGAATACGGATTGTTTGGCCAGTTCAACAGGTTCCAGGCGCGGCCGCCCGAGAAGTTGTTCTTGTAATCAAAATAGTTGCCGCCAATCGTAAAGTCAATTTCATCATTGACCCGGAAGTCGAGCTTGCCGGTAAAGTCATACCGGGTATCCGCCACATTCGGACGGGCTTTCAGTAATTCCACATCATTTTCTTCAAGCCTTTCTGCCGCCAAAATGGGTGATCCGCTGACATAGGTCACGGGGTCCGCCGCGATGGAATTGATCACAGATTCTTTTGCGAAGTATCCGCCAAAAGCTTGCGGACTGGGTTCATCACGCTGACGATATTGAATGGACGTACGGAATCCGATGATGGTTTGATTTGTGTTTTTGTTTTTCAGGATGGGACCGCTGAGGTTTGCAGCGATCAGGTCATACCCATAGGGGTCGGTCAGTTCAGATGATTCAATTTCCAGCATGCCGCTCATTTGGGCAGATGGACCTTTTGATGTGAGGGAGATCAACCCCCCGGTTACGTCGCCATACTTGGCTTCCATACCGCCGGTGATCACCTGGAGTTGTTCGATCTCCGATTGCGGGATCAGGGCACCATTCACACGGATCCCGTCGATATAGTAGTTGGTCGCGTTACTTCTCGAGCCCCGGATATTGACCGATCCGCCATCAATACTTGAGAGCCCGCCTGTGGTGGCCGCTATCGCGTTGATATTTTTGGTCGGCAGATTCCGGATCTGCTCCGCGGTCTTGATACCACCTTGTGTGGTATTGTCCTGCTCGATCAACGGAACTTTATAGTCAATGATGACGATCTCTTCCATGATCAATCCGGCATCCATTTTGAAATCCAGCCGAATAGCTTTTCCTGCCAGGATCACCACACCAGTCTGGCGCTGGTTCGGGTAACCGGTATAACTCGCCTCCACATCGTAGGTGCCCGGGTCAATATTGGAGAACACATAATTCCCATCCAGGTCGGTCTGTGCGCCGGTGATGAGATTTCCATTCCGATACAGAATGACATTAGCGAAAAGCAAAGGTTCGCCGGTGGTGGCGTCTTCAACTTTTCCTTCCAGGGAACTCTGACCCGTTACCGCGAGGCCCATGGAAGACAACAAAGCCATGAGAAGTAATCGTCTGATCATAGATTCGGTTTTTCCAGCTTACAATTGAATGGAAGGCGTCTTAATAGCCCACAATGTTACTAAAATATTACGAGTAGCCGTCGACGAACGCAGCATTCGTAAAAGATTTGACAAATTCCAGGAGCTATAACCCTATTGCCTTGGAAACCAATTATATAAATGACGTGCAATAGACAGTTTCCGGCCTTAACTATATCCGTTTTCAGCCCGGAAAAGGCTGTTTGAAACACCCTTGTTTCTGTGCCGGATCAACAGCCGGAGGATCGGGATTGAAGTCGCGCTGAATCGCTGCTATTCAAACAAATACATATTCCGGTTTCTGTCCAATTCCCGGAAAAACGGATCCGACAGATCCTCGATAAATTGAATGGCTTCCCCGGTGCTTTTCATCTCGGGACCCAGTCGTTTGTCCACATGCGGAAATTTCTCGAAGGAGAACACCGGGACCTTGATCGCATACCCGTTGAGCTTCTTCTCAAAGGCGAAGTCCTTGAGCTTGTGCGTCCCCAGCATGATCTTGGTGGCCACATTCAGATATGGGATCTGGTACGCCTTGGCGATAAAAGGGGTTGTGCGTGAAGCTCTTGGATTCGCCTCGATGACATATACTCTTTCCGGTTGATCTTTTCGGGCCGGACTGATGGCAAACTGGATATTGATGAGGCCTTTGATCTTGAGATCCATCGCGATCTTTCGTCCGTACTCCACCATTTGATCGATCGCCTCCTGGCTGAGACTATATGGCGGCAGTACAGCTGAACTGTCACCGCTATGGATACCCGCGGGTTCCACATGCTCCATGATCCCCATGACGTGAAAGTCTTCGCCATCACAGATCGCATCAATCTCGGCTTCGCGGGCACGTTCCAGGAACTGGTCGATGAGTACGCGATTATCCGGCATGTGTTTGAAAATGCTCAGTACCTGGCGCTCCAGGTCATTATCGTTGATCACGATCTTCATGCGCTGCCCGCCCAATACGTACGAAGGCCGCACCAGCACAGGATAACCGACCTTATGCGCGATTTCCAGGGCTTCCTCCACATCATGCGCGACGCCATATTTGGGATATGGAATTCCCAGGTCTTTCAGGCGATCTGAAAAACGACCCCGATCTTCCGCGATATCCATGTCGGGAAAATCGGTCCCGATGATGGGCACACCAGCTTTGTGAAAATCTTCCGCCAGCTTGAGCGCTGTCTGACCGCCTAACTGCACGATGATGCCTTCCGGTTTTTCCAGCTCAATGATCTCCTGGATATGTTCCCAATACACCGGCTCGAAATACAGTTTATCGGCGATGTCAAAATCAGTGGAAACCGTCTCCGGATTACAGTTGATCATGATGGCTTCGTATCCGACCTCTTTGATCGCCAGGATGCCGTGTACGCAACAATAGTCAAACTCAATGCCCTGACCAATCCGGTTCGGTCCGGAACCAAGCACGATGATCTTTTTGCGCGAAGAGGGAATGCTTTCATTCTCCTGGTCGAAGCTGCTGTAGAAATACGGTGTCTGGGCTTCAAACTCTGCGGCACAGGTATCGACCATTTTATAGGTGCGCCTGATCCCCAGTTTCAACCGCTGTTTGGTCACCTCTTGTTCATTTATGCGCAGCAGCCATGCGATTTGCGAATCTGAATACCCCATTTGCTTCAGCTCACGGAAAAACTCGGGCTGAATATCTTCCGCTACATTATATCGCTGCAAACGCTCTTCCGCCTTGACCAGGTTTTTGATCTGTTTGATAAACCAGGGGTCAATGTGTGTGAGTTTCTGAATGCTGCGCTCAGACACACCCAGGCGCAACGCATCCTTTACCCGGAAAATGCGATCGTCACCGGCTTTCTCCAATCGCTCCATGATATCGGAGGTGCTGAACCACTCTTTCATATCCGCACCCAATCCTGTCCGGTTGTTCTCCAGGGATTGACATGCTTTTTGCAAAGCTTCCTGGAACGTGCGGCCGATCGCCATGACCTCGCCGACGGACTTCATTTGAAGGCCCAATACATTTTCGGAACCGTGGAATTTCTCAAAATTCCAGCGCGGCATTTTTACAATGACATAATCGAGGGTGGGTTCAAAATACGCGCTGGTAGTTTTCGTGATCTGGTTTTTCAGTTCATCCAGCGTATATCCGATGGCCAGCTTGGCGGCGATCTTGGCAATGGGATATCCTGTGGCTTTACTCGCCAACGCAGAAGACCGACTCACGCGCGGATTGATCTCCACTGCGATCAGTTCTTCTGTCGCCGGATCAAGTGCGAACTGCACATTACAACCACCGGAGAAGTTGCCGAGCGAACGCATCATCTTGATCGCGTCATTCCGCATGCGTTGAAACGCGCGATCACTGAGTGTCATGGCCGGCGCGACGGTGATGCTGTCACCTGTGTGGATACCCATAGGATCGAGATTCTCCACGGTGCAGATGATGACCACATTATCTTTTTTGTCCCGCAATAACTCGAGCTCAAATTCCTTCCAGCCCAACACCGCCTTCTCGACCAGCACTTCATGTGTAGGTGATGCATTCAGTCCACGACGCAATGCCTCTTCAAACTCGCTTTCCTTCATCACAAAACCACCACCGGTCCCACCCAGTGTATAGCTGGGTCGGATCACAAGCGGGAAGCCGATTTTCTGTGCGGCTTCCATCCCTTCGAGAAAGGAGTTGGCAATAAAACTTGGCGCCACCTTCATCCCGATACTGACCACATGATCCCGGAAAGCTTCGCGGTTCTCTGCCAATTCAATGGCATCAATGTCCACCCCGATCATCCGGACGTTGTATTTTTTCCAGACCCCGCGCTTTTCAGCTTCGATGGCCAGGTTGAGGGCGGTCTGGCCACCCATCGTGGCGAGTACGGCGTCAATCTGTCGCTCTTCGAGGATCTGGATCAGGCTTTCGACCGTCAGCGGCAGCAGGTAGATATGGTCTGCCGTCACCGGGTCGGTCATGATCGTGGCGGGATTGCTGTTGATCAGGCTCACTTCGATCCCTTCTTCCCGGAGCGACCGGGAGGCCTGGGAGCCGGAGTAATCAAATTCACACGCTTGTCCTATAATGATGGGGCCGCTGCCGATGATGAGCACGGAGCGGATACTGCTATCTTTGGGCATTTACCGGTTGGCTTTGGTCCTGGAAATGGGACGTCTGGGTTTGAAAAACCGGTCAAAGATACTAACTCAAGTTTAAGCAGCCCGAAGCAACTCCATGAAGAATATGTCGGTCCTGGTGACAGATTACGTACATCCCCTGTTATTAGGGGGACTGGGGCGATTGGGATACCGGACAACATATGCACCGGAGATGTCGCGGCAAGAAATGGTAAGTGTCCTGTCGGCTTATGCCGGTGTGGTGATCAATACCCGATGCGCGATTGACGGGCAAATGATGCAAAACGCCCCGGACCTGCGGTGGATTGCCCGCCTGGGCAGCGGCCTGGACATCATCGACCTGGATACTGCGGCAAATCGAAAGATTCACGTCCTGAGCGCGCCTGATGGAAATGCCCAGGCCGTGGCTGAACACGCGATGGGTATGCTACTGGCCCTGTCCAACAACCTGGTTCGGGCGGATCGGGCCATCCGCGATGGCGAATGGTTGCGGGAAGAAAACCGGGGCTGGGAAGTAGAGGGTAAAACGATCGGCATCATCGGCAATGGCAACAATGGCAGCGCCTTTGCCCGGCTGTGGAAAGGATGGAAGGTGAAGGTGATGGTGCATGACAAGTTTCTGAACGATTTTGGAAATGATGATATCCTGGAATCCACCTTGCAGGATGTGTTGGCAAAATCGGATATCCTTTCCTTGCATATCCCGCTGAATGATTGCACGAATAACTGGGTGGATCAGTCTTTCCTTGATCAATGCAAACCCGGCGTGGTACTCATCAACACTTCGCGGGGCAAGATTGTCGACCTGGATGCCCTCGTCAATTCACTCCAATCGGGCCAGGTAAAAGGCGCTTGCCTGGATGTCTTTCCAAGTGAACCGCTATCCAAAAGTCCGGATTCACTTCAGCCTACTGTTCATGCATTATTGCAAATGGACAATGTGATTTTGAGTCCGCACATCGCCGGCTGGAGCACGGAATCCTTTCAGAAAATCTCGACGATCCTGTTGGAAAAAATTGAAGCGCTGCAGGAATGATCACATGCGCTCCGCCTGGAGGATGACATAGTGAAGTGAGTTGGTGTTCGCCTCATGCAGTTCCAGTTTCCCCTTAAAGGTCAACACTTCATCGGTCGCGTAGCGCCTGATCGATTTGGGATGCAGCCTCAGCTCGGCAACGGTTTCCGGTCCGGAGCCCCCACAGAAAAAACAGGAGGCCATTGGATTACGGGAGAGGACATACTGGGTGCCCAGCGGATCAAGGGGAATGACATACCCTCTCAACAGGATGTCTTGCCCCTCGAGTTTTTCAATGGAAGGTCCGAAGTCCGCTTTCAGGATCTCAATCCCCAGCTCGGCCGACATTTCTTTGGAAAAGGTCACATCCGTCAATTGATCCCAGGAGATCAACTGCTGCGAAGACATGTTAGTGGCGGTAGCCAGCCAAAGCATGATCAGCGCCAGGACTTTCATTTTCATTTGCACGCTCAACAAACGATGAATGTCGGGAAAATGTTTCTTTCTGAAATGTCAATAAAAAGAGGATACCTCCGAAGAAGTATCCCGGGTTTCCGTCAAAACAAAATACGTATGAAGAATAGCTATGACTAAATCCGATCCGATGTGAGACCTGCGGTCAAGAATGGATCGGCACCGAGGGCGCTGACGCTTGCCGGTAGTTTTCTTTTACCTGTCAAATGTAGCGGGAAGGGTATAAGCGGAAGGTTAATTCTGGAGAGTGGAGGTAAAATGTTTGTAATCAGTGATCGGTACTCGGTAAGCAGAAAAACGTGTCTTGTCTCTGTTCCTTGTAATCGGGAACCAGCTCTTTTGTGAATTGTGAATAGTCAATTGTGAATAACTCAATTCAATCCCGAAGGGATGGTATGATTATAGAAACGTGAAAGTGTATTAAAGGAAAAACCCCGAAGTGGTGAAATAAACAGTGGGGAATTCACTGGGCAGTGGGCAGTGGGCAAAAATTGAAATTAAATCACAGATTTAATTTCAACCATTCACAATTGACCATTCACAATTCACAACATCAATCTCGCACCAGCGTCCCGATCCGCTCGCCATCAATAATCCGCCTCAGGTTCCCTGCTTCATTGATGTTGAAGACAATGATGGGCAGGTTATTCTCCTGGCAGAGCGTGAAGGCGGTCATGTCCATGACGGCGAGACCGTCGCGAATGACGCGGGAGAAAGAGATCTGTTCCAGTTTTTCCGCCTGCTTGTTCTTGAGTGGATCAGATGTGTAGATGCCATCCACGCGCGTGCCTTTAAGGATGACTTCAGCATTGATCTCATTGGCGCGCAGGGCGGCGGCGCTGTCCGTGGTGAAATAGGGATTACCTGTCCCAGCGCTGAAGATGACCACGCGACCTTTTTCCAGGTGGCGGATGGCACGTCGACGGATATAGGGTTCCGCGACGGATTTCATTTCAATCGCGGAGACCAGGCGCGTATACAACCCGACATGTTCCATGGCACTCTGGAGGGCCATCCCGTTAATGACGGTGGCGAGCATCCCCATATAATCGCCCTGTACTTTCTCCACACCGGTGGCTTTGGCTTGCAGGCCTCTGAAGATATTTCCACCGCCGATCACAATGGCGACTTCCACACCGGCATCGACGATTGATTTAATCTCGTTAGCATAATGACGAAGCTTCTCCGGATGGATCCCGAATGACTCGTCGCCCATGAGCGATTCACCGCTGAGTTTAAGGAGGACTCTTTTGTACTGGGCCATGATGGTGCTGGGGATTAAAGATAGTACAGATACAAAAAAGGCGAATCCGGTGGGACTCGCCTGTTCTGTCGGTACGGTTTACCCGAGCTTCAAATGACTGAAGCCCGTGACCGTCAATTCCTTGTCCATGCCCTTCAGGTAACCCTCCACGGTCAGACTATTGTCTTTGACGAAGGCCTGCGGGAGCAGAGTGTTTTCTTTGAAGAATTTGTTCAGCTTGCCTAAGGCGATCTTTTCCAGCATCTCTTCCGGCTTGCCTTCCTGGCGGGCTTGTTCTTTTCCGATCTCAATTTCCTTCTCCACTACAGAAGCGTCCACGCCGTCCTTATCTACCGCGATCGGTTTCATCGCTGCGACCTGCATGGCCACATCCCGACCGGCATCGACAAATTGATCGCCGGCTTTGTTCAGCCCGAGGATCACACCGGCTTTGTATCCCATGTGGATATAGGATACCACCAGGGGCGCTTCAATGCGTCCATAGTCTGCCAGCTCGATCTTCTCCCCGATCACACCGACTTGCTCAGTTACCTTTTCACCGACGGTGATATCCTGGTAGGGTTGCTGAAGAAGTGCTTCACGGTCAGCAGGAAATTTTTCCAGTGCGATCTCCGCAAATTCCTTTGCGAGGTTGACAAAGTCTTCGTTCTTGGCAACGAAGTCGGTTTCACAACTCAGCCGCACGACCACACCACGCTTTTGATCTTTGGAGACAAGTGCGTACACCACACCTTCTTTGGCTTCGCGATCCGCGCGCTTGACAGAGAGTTTCTGTCCTTTCATCCGCAGGATCTCGATTGCTTTTTCAATATCGCCGTTGGCTTCCGCCAGTGCGGCCTTGCAGTCCATCATCCCGGCGCCGGTCATATCCCGGAGATTCTTAACGTCGGTGGCGGATATAGTACTCATTGCGATTTGCTTTACCGGTTATTGATTAAAAAAAAATGGGGGCAACAGGCCTGGAGATCAGGCGGATGCTGATTCTTCCGCGACTTCCTCTTTCTCTTTTCCGCGCTCAGCCAATCCTTCCTTGATCGCGCTGGTGATATAGTTAGTGATATACGCGATCGATTTGGATGAATCGTCATTGGCCGGGATCGGGAAATCCACCAGGTTCGGATCAGCATTCGTGTCGACCATCGCGTAGGTTTTGATTCCCAGTTTTTTAGCTTCAGCCAGGGCGAGGTGTTCGCGGAGGATGTCCACGATAAATACCGCGTGTGGCAACCGGTTGATGTCTGAAATACCGCCCAGTACTTTGTTCAACTTGTTCATTTCGCGGGTCAGTGTCAGCCTTTCCTTCTTGGTTGTGCTGGACAATGTACCATCTGTCAACATCTGTTCGAGATTATTCATCTTCTTGACGGAACGGCGAATGGTGGCGAAGTTGGTCATCATGCCACCCAGCCAACGATCCGTCACATAAGGCATATTGACGGATTTGGCTGCATTGGAAACGATTTCGCGGGCTTGCTTCTTGGTGGCCACAAAAAGGATCTTCTTGCCAGAGCGGGCCATGGATTTCATGGCTTGTGCTGCCTGCTCAAGGCAATCGGAGGTACGGTTCAGGTCAATGATATGGATGCCCTTGCGCTCCATGAAAATGTATTGGCGCATTTTGGGATTCCATTTGCTGCGCATATGGCCGAAATGTACACCGGCATCGAGAAGGTCCTGATATGATGGTTTATCCATGATGGATGAATTGGATCGTTTAGGATTAAATCGGGATTAACGTTTGGAAAACTGGAAGCTCTTACGGGCTTTCGGTTTACCGTATTTCTTACGCTCAACAACGCGGGCATCACGCGTAAGCCACTTCTTGGCTTTCAGCGCGGGGCGATAATCGCCATTGATTTTGGATAGCGCACGGGCAATCGCGAGGCGAACTGCTTCGGACTGGCCTTTATAGCCGCCGCCTACCACATTGGCTTTGATATCATATTGGTCCTGAACATTCAGTTCCTGCAGGGGTGCCAATACGATGGCGTTAATGTGGGCTTGGGGAAAATACTCGCGGTATTCCCGGCCGTTGACTTTGATCTTTCCGGTGCCGTTGGACACATAGACCCGGGCCACTGAGGCTTTACGACGTCCGGTTGCATTAATAGTCTCCATATACTATATATAGTGTAAGAAAGTTCGGGTTAAGGATTCAGGGGTTCCGGTTTCTGCGCGGCATGCGGATGATCCGGGCCGGCATAGACGAACAGTTTGGTAAACATGGCATTGCCGAGCTTATTCTTCGGGAGCATGCCTTTCACCCCGATCTCGACGATCCTCTGCGGGTTACGGTCACGCAACTCCTCGACAGTCAACTCTTTCTGGCCACCCGGGTATCCGGAGTAGGTCTGGTATTTCTTCTGCAGTTCCTTATTGCCGGAAAAACGGACTTTCTCCGCATTGATCACTATGACATAATCACCGGTATCGGCATGCGGCGTGTACTGCGGGGTGTGTTTTCCGCGTAACACAGAAGCAATCCGGGTGCACATGCGGCCCAGGATCTGATTCTCAGCATCGACGATGTACCAGCGGCGGCTGACCTCCTGATTGCTGACGGAACGGGTTTTATAACTTAACGTGTTCACTGTCAATGAGTTTTGAGCTTTTTTTAGACCCACCTTCTCCAGATGGGACGCAAAGGTAGGCTTTCGGCATCCATATCACCAAGGGTTTTCCGAATATTCTCGAAAAAAGATTCTGTAAATCACTGAGGATCAGTAAAAATTTCGCCCGGTTGTGAAAAAAGGTCGATGGTGTCCACAGTCGGTGACAGATTGAAATACCCTGATGTCAATGTGCTCCCAGGTTATCAGTCACTGCACGGTGGAGAAGTCTACTCTGTTTCTGTGGCTGACCGTCCTTCCCAACTTCAAACAATTGGTGTGCGTAATAGCAACCTGGATCACGAAAGGGTCAGAAAATTTACATCGATTTTATGTGGTTGAAAATTTGATTTGTTTGGAAACATTCTTAATTTGCGTATTCGACAGGTGAATACTATTTTATTTGTTCGTCAGAAGGTTCGGAATCACACCCAACGATTTACATTCTTTCTTTCTTCCTTTCTTTCTGTCGAAACGCCCTGATTAATCCTATTGAAGGGATCTGGATTCACGGCGATTGCACACCCCCCAGGTTTTCCCACTTATTCACCTGCCTTTTTTGGCATACACCCATTTATACATCACGCGGATGACCGGTGACTGCTATTCGTCAGTCCCCTGTCGATCAATCGATTAACAACGCCTGTCCGGCGTGTGCATGATCATGCTCCGGGCAAGCCTGAAATCGCTATGTGTATGTGCATACGGCCAAAACCAAAAAAGACTACTGACTGCTCCCCGTTCCCCGGGAGCCAGACACTTCTTCCAAACCAATATTAAATCCAAACCAATGAAAACTTTTGAACTCCACCACTCAACCTGTCTCCCCGACCGAAAACCATCTGTAACCACCCGATGGCTGATTTTGATTTTTCCTTTTTTACTGGGATGGGTAAGCATGACAGCGCAGCAGGACAGCCTGGACTGTAATACAAGGACAGCCTTGATCCCTGATGTTTTTGACAACATCACACAGACCAACAGCACGACCGGCCTTGCATCATGGTCCTTTCCGTCCCGTGTTGTAGACAATGATCCAGACAATTTTGCCACGGCAAACCTGCTCATCTCCGGATCTGCAACCATACGGGTAAGCGATGGAGATGATACCTATCCGGCAGGCAACTTTGCCGGATTCCGGATCTCGAGCGGTCTGCTGAGTGGGGGCCTTTTAAATGCCATTACGGTCAGAATCTACCGAAATGGGGTGCTCAAACAAACCGAAACGGCCGGTGATCTGGTCGGCTTGAGTGTGAGCTTTCTGTCCGATCGAATTGATGTGGGATTTATTGCCGATTCGAGTTTCAATGCAATTGAAATCACTTTTAGTACTGCCATTGGACTTGGAACATATGAGGTATATCATGCTGTTTCAGAGCGATTCTGCGCTGGCCCGCCTTTAGATTGCAATTTGCAGACCGCCATGAATTCACCGGAATTTCCGACCATCATTGATTATGCCAACACCGGATCCGACGGCGTTTCTATTGGTACGGTTGATGACCCGGAAGATGCCGTGAGTGCCGATACGAGTGATTATGCGAGTCTGATCCATCTGGTCTCCGTCGTGGGCGATATTTTTCTAACGGTTGATGAACGTGTAACCGATTATCCTGCAGGAACCTTTGTTGGATTTGATATCCAGAATTTCAACCTGGTGGGTGTTGGATTATTAAACAACATCACGCTCACGTCCTATCATAATGACACATTGAAAGAAGTGGTTTCCGGCGCAAATTTGTTGCTTGGCACTCCGCTACTATCCGGTTCCGGCCGACAGGTCGTTGGTTTTGTGACGACTACACCGGTTGATAAAATCCGGTTTACGATCAACCAGCCGGTCGGTGTTTCACTCGGAACCACCCGGGTGTACAGCGCCATTTTCCAGGAATTCTGTGTCGTGGACACATTACCCTGTAATGAATTTACTTCCGTTACCCTACCTGATTACCCACTCTATATCAGTGCCACGCATACCGGGTTCACCGGTGCGGCTTGTGTGGGGTGCCAGGTTGTGAGCGCAGGGAATGTGATTGATTCCGACACCACCAATTTTGCCCAGATCATCATTACATCAGGCGCATTGTCCGAAGGTCATCTGGCGGTAGTAGATGCATTGACGACTTACCCGGCGAATACATTTGCCGGTTTTCATATTGAGAATGTCAACCTCGTGGATGTCAATTTACTGACCGGTGTAACTGTGAGCACTTATAATGATGGTGCGTTTGTAGAGGCGGCGGATGGATTGACCGGTCTGGTTTCAGTAGGCAGTGGTTTGCTCGGAAATGCCGGAGAGCAATTTGTCGGGTTTGTCACCTCAGCTCCGTTTGATGAAGTCCGGATCAGTCTGGATAATGATATCGCCGCTGTTGAACTCGGGACCACCTTGATCTATGATGTGATCCTGACCGGATTTTGCGCTGCGGAAATAGAATGCGACACAAATTATTTTCTCACCAGCCCGGACTTTCCTGTCTTTATAGATTTCCAACTCACCGGTACCAGTGGGATTGCCTGTGTGGGTTGTAACCTCTTCAATGCAGAAAATGTGTTGACCCTGGATACCACCGACTTTGCCACTATCGAGGTTCCGGTCGGAGTTGCAGGCACCGTTTCCCTTGCCGTCAAGGATGCACTGTTTGAATATCCTCCGGGAACGATAGCAGGGTTCGTCATTGAAGATGATAATAGTTTGCTTGAAGTGGAATTGCTGAATACGATCACCGTTTCCACTTATCTCGATGGTGATCTTCAGGAATTTGCCACGGGGGGTGATTTGCTTGATCTGGAATTATTGATCCTGTATATCAGTGCCGGTACCGGACGATATAATGTCGGGTTTGAAACAACGTTGCCATTCGATGAGATCCGGATCACAGTCGGTTCGCTGGCAGGTGTGCTCACCAACACAGTTAATGTGTATGCAGCATTTGTAGATACGCGAAATTCGGATGGAGGAAGCCTGGATTGTCCGTCCGCACCTGACGCCATTGATGATTTCGCTTTCACGATGGAAAATATTCCCGTCAATATCGAAGTGCTTGCCAACGATGTTGATTCTGACAGCCCATTGGAAACGCCTTCACTCGTCAACGGTCCGGATAACGGTTCAGTTATGGTCAATGCCGATAGCACGATAACGTATACACCGGACATGGGCTTCACGGGTATCGATAGCTTCTCCTATGAGATCTGCGACAACAGCATGCCGCCACTATGTGATACGGCCACTGTTTACATTGCGGTCGGCGTCGCCATGGATAGCGTACCATGTAATGAACGCACACCACTGGTCACCTTTGACTTCAATGTCTCAGAAGATCATGCTTCGTTTGGTCTTTCGTGTTGGGAAGGCGACTTCCTCTGTTTTGGCGATGATGTGCCGGCCAATGTTGTTGACCCCAATACTAACAACCGGGCTACAGGCTATATCACCGGGGTGGGTGAACTTCATTTGAGTGTAACAGATAACAGTCAGACATTCCCCGGCGGCTATTTTGCCGGCTTCGCGATTTCCAGCGGTTTGTTGTCAGCAGGCCTCTTTGATGCCATTACGATCAAGACCTATCTCAATGATGTTGAGCAGGAATCTTATAGCGCCATTGATCTGATCGGGTTGAGTTCGGCTTTCCTGTCGGGTGTGATTGAAGTCGGATTTGTCACCACGATGGATTTTGATGAAGTCGAGATTGTCATAGACAATCTCCTTGGCGTGGGATCCTATGATGTGCACTATGCGGTTATTGAACGCTATTGCCAGGGACCCTCGCTGGCTTGCAATCTTCAAACCCCGATCACCAAGCCGTTATATCCGTCTCGAATTGTCTATGAAGAAACCGGGTCGGATGGCATTCTGATTGGCTATGTCGATAATCCGGAAGCGCTGCTGACCGCCGATACAATGGATTATGCCAGCCTGGTACACCTGGTCAGTGTTTTGGGTGACGTCTTTATTACGATGGAAGAAACGGTCACCGATTATCCGGCCGGAACGTATGTCGGATTCGAGATTCAGAATCTCAATTTAATTGGTGTGGATCTCTTGACTTATCTGACACTCACCACCTATCTCAACGGATCGGAACAAGAGTCGGTGACTGGTAATTCCTTACTGGTCAACGCACCTTTGCCGGGATCGTCGGGGAAACAAACCGTTGGTTTCCTGACCACGCTGCCCTTGGATGCTATAAAACTGACTGTGAGTCAGCCAGTGGGTATTGAACTGGGTGTAACCAGAGTGTATCACGGGCTCTATCAATTCCCCTGCGAAGGCCCATTCATGTTTTGCAATCAAATGGATACCATTTCATCACCACCTTACCCGGTGGTGATTAACGGTGCCAATACCGGTATCTCCGGGGCAGCCTGTGTGGGATGCAATGTCTACAATGCAGGCCATGTGATCGACCAGGATCCTTCCTCCGCTGCCGCTGTCGTCCTGACCGCTGGCGTACTTTCCACTGGTAGCGTTGCGGTAAAAGATGCCGTTTTCACCTACACTGATCCTACGTTTGTGGGATTTCATATTGAAAACGTGTCCCTGGTGGGTGCAGACCTGTTAACAGGGATCATCGTACGCACCTATAATGATGGTGTTTTACAAGAGGTTGCCACAAGCGCTGATGCGCTCGTCTCAGTTGGCAGTGATTTACTGGTCAACGTGGGTGAACAAATCGTCGGCTTTGTGGCCTCACAGCCATTCGATGAGGTCCAGATCAGCCTGGCGAATACCGTTGGGCTTGACCTGGGTACGACGTTGATCTATGAGGTCATGTTCAGCCGCTTTTGTCCGGTTGATATCGAATGTGATGAAACCTATTTTCTCACTTTACCGGAATTCCCTGTGTTCATCGATTTCGAACTCACCGGTCTGGATGGTGTGGCCTGCGTGCTGTGTGAGGTCGAAGATGCACACGAAGTATTGACGCCTGATAACTCCGACTTCGCCACCATTCAGATTGACCTGGGTGTAGCTGCCAGCGGATCCATTGCGGTTAAAGATGGGGTGTTTGATTATCCCGCCGGAACGTTGGCCGGATTTGTAATTGAAGACGTCAATGATATTCTGCAGGCTGATCTTTTCGCCTCCCTCACCCTTTCAACCTATCTGGATGGTGATTTCCAGGAAGCCGTTTCCGGTGCCAACCTTATTGATGCGGAATTGCTGGTCCTGTTTATCAATGAAGATGCCGGGCGCTATAATGTAGCGATAGAAGCCACATTGCCTTTTGATGAAATCCGGCTGACGGTCGGATCTTTGGTGACGGCCATCAATATCATTGATGTTTACGCTGCTTTTGTCGATACGCGAAACTCCGATGGTCCTTCTTTGGATTGTCCCGATGCACCGATTGCTATCGATGACTTTGTCAGCACACCAGAGGACAATGCTGTCATCGCAGATGTGCTGGCCAACGACATCGATTCAGATAGCCCTCTGGGTACTCCGGTGATCGTCAATAGTCCGGATAATGGCAGCACCGTGGTGAATGCCGATAGCACTATCACCTATACCCCGGACATGGGATTCAACGGCATCGACAGCTTTTCCTATGAAATTTGTGACAACAGTATACCGCCACAATGTGACACGGCGACGGTATATGTGTCCGTAGGCCTGGCGATGGATACCATTCCTTGTAATGAGCGAGTGCCGTTGGTTCAGTTGACCTTCAATGTCTCCGAAGAACATGAAACATTTGGTCTGGCGTGCTGGGAAGGAGACTTCCTCTGCTTCGGTGATGATGTCCCGGCGAATGTTGTTGATCCCAATACCAACAACCGGGCCACAGGCTATATCACCGGGTTGGGTGAACTTCATTTGAGTGTGACAGACAACAATCAAACATTCCCTGGCGGATACTTCGCGGGGTTTGCGATCTCCAGCGGCTTGCTTCAACTCGGGGTGTTTGATGCCATTACGATCAATACGTATTTGAACGATGTCCAGCAGGAATCTTATAACGCCATTGATCTGATCGGATTGAGCTCAGCAATTTTGACCGGCGTTATTGAAGTAGGCTTCGTTACCTCGATGGATTTTGACGAGGTGGAAATCGTGATTGACAACCTCTTGGGCGTCGGGTCCTACGATGTGCATTATGCGGTGATCGAGCGTTACTGCGCCGGTCCGGCGCTGGCCTGCAATGTGCAAACAGCATTGAATAAACCCACATTCCCGGCGATGATCGATTACAGCGAGACTGGTTCTGCCGGAATTGCAATCGGATATGTGGATGATCCGGAAGATGCCGTGAGTGCTGACACCAGTGATTATGCTTCATTAGTGAATTTGGCTAGTGTGGTCGGCAATGTTTCGATTGCCATCAAGGATCAGGTGACCGATTATCCAACCGGAACATTTGTAGGTTTTGATATTCAGAACCTGAACATCCTCGGCGTTGGGCTATTTGATCACCTGACCATTGTCAGTTACCTGGATGGTGCTGTTCAGGAAGTGGTGGTGGGTAACGCATTACTGCTGAGTGCACCCCTCCTGAGTAATACCGGACGCCATGTTGTAGGCTTCATCCTTTCCCAACCTGCAGATGAGGTTAAATTAATTGTTTCACAGCCTGTGGATATTGATTTAGGTGTAACGCGGGTTTACAGCGCCATTTTTCAGACCTTCTGTCCCGGGCCGCCCCTTCCATGCAATGAATTCGTAGCTGTTTCGCTACCAGATCATCCGCTTTATATCAATACTGACCGGACTGGATTCACCGGCCTGGGATGCGTGGGTTGTGAGGTTGTCAGTCCCGGAAATCTGATTGATGCCGAGACAAGCAATTTTGCCCAGATCGATATAGCAGCTGGTGCCCTGGAATCCGGAAGTATTTCAGTTGCGAATGCATTGGAAGATTATCCGGCGGGAACCTTTGCCGGTTTCCATATTGAAAACCCGCAGCTGGTTGGTGCAGATGTACTCACCGGCATTACAATTCGTACGTATCTGGATGATAACCTGCAGGAAACCGCAACTGATGTGGATGTGTTAGTCTCGGCCGGCACAGATATCCTGGTCAATACCGGCGAACAAATCGTTGGTTTTGTGACCACATTGCCATTTGATGAAGTGCGAATCAGTTTGGCTAACACGGTGGCTTTGGATCTGGGCACGACGATCATCTATGACGTTGTATTGAATGGATTCTGTGAAGCTGAAATTGAATGTGATACGAATTACTTCCTGGTCACTTCATCATTCCCCGTATATATCGACTTTGAGTTGACAGGGTTGAATGGTGTGGCTTGCGCTTTATGTGAGGTGGAAGACCCGGAAGAGGTCATCACACCAGACACCGCTGATTATGCAACGATCCAGATTCCGGTGGGTGTCATCAATACCGGATCGATCGCCGTAAGAGATGCGTTGACCGTTTATCCGCCTGGCACCATAGCCGGCTTTGTGATCCGCGACAATAATGAATTACTGCAAGCTGATCTGTTTGCCTCACTTACCATTTCAACCTACCTCGATGGTGATTTACAGGAATTTGCCTTCGGGGCGAATTTGATTGATGCAGAATTACTCATTCTGTTTATCAATGCCGATCCCGGTGTATACAATGTGGGCTTTCAAACGAGCCTGCCCTTTGATGAGATCCGAATTAGCGTTGGCGCTGTAGCGAGTGTGTTGAACGATATTGATGTATTCGGAGCATTTGTGGATACCCGCAATTCAGATGGCGGGGGTGGTGGCCTGGATTGTCCGGATGGCCCCATCGCTGTAGATGATTTCGCCTCCACACCAGAGGAAACACCTGTAGTCATTGATGTACTTGATAATGACAGTGATCCGGATGGACCTATAGGTCCACCAGTTGTGATTGACAGTACTAACAATGGCACATTGGTGGTTAATGTTGACAGCACGATTACGTATACACCTGATTCCAATTTTGTAGGTCAGGACACCTTCACCTATTCCATCTGTGATGACAGCTTTATTCCACTTTGTGATACCGCTACCGTGATCATTGATGTAGTACCTGTCATTGACACAGTGATTTACACAATTCCGGAAGACAGTATGGTGACATTCTGTGCCAATGAATTGACCACATTTACCGAACCGGCAACAGATATTGCTACATGTGGTGATCCGGACAATGGATCTGTTTCAGTTGTCGACTATTGCATCACGTATACACCGGACCTGAATTTCACCGGCAGTGATACATTCTGCGTGGTCGTTTGCCATCCGGATGATCCCAATCTGTGTGACACGACGATTGTCATTGTCAATGTGACGCCGGTCAATGATCCGCCGGTAGCAGTCGATGATAATGCTTCCACAGATGAAGATGTTCCTGTGATCATTGATGTCCTTGACAACGATAGTGATCCGGATAGCCCATTAAATAATCCAACGGTTCTTGATCCGCCTAATAACGGAATGACCACTGTGAACGGAGATGGCACGGTGACCTACACCCCGGATCCCGGTTTCAATGGCATGGATACTTTCACTTACTTTTTCTGTGATAACGGATTACCGGTCTTATGTGACACCGCGACTGTAATCGTAACGGTTGATGCTGCCAACGATCCGCCGGTCGCTGTCGATGATGCAGAATCGACCAATGAGGATACGCCTGTCGTCGTTGACGTGCTTGACAATGACAGTGACCCGGATAGTCCGGTTGAAAATCCAACCCTGCTTGACGAGCCGAATTATGGTGATGCCATGGTCAACCCGGATGGCACAGTGACGTATACACCGGATTCCAATTTTGTAGGCATGGACACCTTCACCTATTTCATTTGCGATGCTGGAATTCCCGTGTTATGTGACACCGCAGAAGTGATCATCACCATTATGCCGGTGACGGACACCATCTGGACGATGATCCCGGAAGACAGCATGGAAACCTGGTGTGCAGAAAGCATTGTCAAATTCATCAAAGTACCGACCTCCATGGATACCTGTATGGCGCCTATGCACGGTGAGATGATCATGGTGGATTCTTGCGTGACGTATATCCCTGAACCCAATTATAACGGGATGGATGAAATGTGCGTATACGCGTGTGATCCGGACAATGGCATGGTCTGCGATTCGACTGTTATTATGATTGAGGTGATGCCGGTCAATGATCCGCCGCTAGCGATTGATGATGCAGATACCACTGGCCTGGATACGCCGGTGACCATTGAAATCGATACGAACGACACGGACATCGACGGTATGTTAAGCTCGCCTGTACTCCTGGATCCACCGGCTAATGGCATGGTGGTGATCAACCCGGACAATACGGCAACCTATTCACCTGATCCGGGGTTTGTGGGCACCGATACTTTCACCTATGTGATTTGCGATGATGGCATGCCAGTTTACTGTGATACTGCACAGGTCGCCGTAACGGTATTGGCCGGTCCGTGCATTTCGCTGGACCTGTGGCTAAATCTGGAAGGATCGACAACTGATCCCAACGGAGGCTCCGGCCATTTGGTGCCCATGCGTTCCACATTGAATGATCAATACCTGTTACCCGGCCAGGCGTATAATGATCCCTTCCTGGGTACCCGGTATTCTCCGCCAGGACAACCGTACTCAGGAGCGCCGTGGAACTATCCCGGTACCGAAGGTAATTCCTATGATTCCGGCGGAGATCCCATGAATGGTGACGCCAATTATCCAGGCACAGTGACAGACTGGGTGCTGGTGAGCCTGCGCGCTGAAGCAGATGGCGACCCGGTTTGTATGGCGGCCGCACTGTTACATAGTGACGGACATGTGGAATTCACCGAACCCTTTGACTGCTGCGATCAGCCGTTGGATGGCTTGTACTTTGTCGTCGTCGAACATCGACATCATATGATTGTGATGTCACCCGATTCATTGCCAGTTGACCCGATGACCAGTGTCATTACCTGGGACTTCCGGACCAGCGATAGTTATATCAATGATCCTGGCGGGTTCGGCATTTTTGTTGGGCAGAAAGAAATCCTGCCAGGGATCTGGGCGATGTTGACCGGAAACGGAAATCAAACGACCTCTGTTTCCTCGGATACGGATGTCAACTTTGATGATCGCAGTTACTGGGAATCTGACAACAGTATTTTCGGTGAATACATCAATGGTGACTACAACATGAACGGCGACGCCAATTTCAATGACCGGACGGCGTGGGAGCGGAACAACGGTAAATTCACGAGTGTGCCGAGAGATTAGTTATTTATGTTGGTTTTGGAACGGAGCTCATGGGGATGGGCTCCGTTTTTTTTATTTCATCACATCCCATTCTTCACTCAATGGTGCTACAATATCATCTATTGTGGCAGTCCGCCTTATTTCTGAAATTTTTGACTTAGTCCCATTTTTGAATCCAGATTCCAATAGAGAACCCACAATCTTCAGAATTGTCCTCAAAACTTTTGAAATTATCTTCATATTGGCCTTGCTTAGGTAACTCGTCAACATGCCAAAGTTAAGAACTACTTGACATTGCATTTGGCATTTCATCCCAAATCTTACCGTCTAAAACCCTTCCTGATTTCTTCTTATTTGTTCCACCCCACTGTTTAAAGAAGAATGGCACATCAGCTTTAAGACACTTTCCTTTGATCTCGTCAACCCACTCCTTCCTCATTGGACGCGGCTTCCTTCCACTTTCTCCACCTACAATCACCCAATCAATTCGATTTAGTTTCAGTGATGACAACGGCCCTATTAGTGGCTCGCAGGATAAAAACTTCACTTTCGCTTTAGTATCTCTTAAATTATCTACTCGCTTCAGCACCTTTTCATTTTCGACAGATACACCCATCCAAATATTGTGACTCCATTTCAGATAACCTTCTGAATCATAGTATTTAAGGATATCTGATCGCTTCGTCAATATTTGAAATACGTGCTGCGGGTTATCACCCATTACATTAAATACACGTTGAATAAAATCAATCGGGATTTTATCTTGAAATAAATCACTCATCGAATTAACAAAAACGATCCTTGGTTTCTTCCATTTATAGGGTTCATCTAGTGCATCTTCATGCAATGTCAGATTAAATCCATTCTGGTATTTTTCAATACCCATCGCTTGAAGCCGCTTGGAAAAAGATTCCGCGTAACAAAATTTGCAGCCAGCTGATATTTTTTTACAGCCCGTGACCGGATTCCAGGTCATTTCGGTCCATTCTATGCTTGATTGAGCCATTAGTTTACTTTTATGTTGATTGGTTTTGATTCTATATTGCAAAGTTTATGGGTCAACGGAAACTTACCCACACTTATTATTTCCCTCTCCTCAAGTTCGCTTATAACTTTAGCCGCATGTTTAGGCAAAAATCCATTCCTTAATGTAAATAAATAAACATCCTTGTTTGATACAATCTGGCCGCTTTTTATTCCTTCAATTAACTGCTCCTCAAAAAAATCTACTTTCTTCGGCTTTCTTACCTCGCCAGTAAAGATGTCCAATTGACTAGGAATAATTTTATCCTCATCAATGTCAAAGTTAGCCTCTCCCCGTTCTGGGTCATTCGCCCAGCAAGTCCTTAGGAATTTTTCAATGCCTAAAACATGCCCACTTCCAAATATTAATCCATAAATTCCTGCTTTCTTCTTTAATGAAAATGAAGCTAAATAGTACTCCTTGTTTTTTGGTATTAATTCTCTATAATATTCAAGTATTTTTCTATGTATTTTATGATATGGAATTTTCTCAATTTCTCTGCTATCAAGCTTAATGTATTGTGAAATTGACGGATGATCTGCAAATCTCTTTATTGTTGAAGATGAAATAAAGAATAGAAAATCAGTTCTTTTTAAGTTTACAATTGATAAAAATACCTTTTCTGTAATATGTTTTATACCCGTTTGGTCTAGTAATATTAGATTTACACAATCCTTTCTATTCATTATATTGTATTGGCCAGTAAAAGCTTCTAAAAAATCCTTGCTTTCCGTCGTTATATTATAAGTTTTTGTTCTAGAATTTAATGTATTGAGTATTGTCTCTAAATTTTGTCTTTTTTCTTCCAAATATTCATTAAAATAAAGATTAACCTTTAGTTTTTTGCTGTCTATTGCGATTTTATAAGAATCCAGTTCATCAAGGATAATTAATGGTGTCCCTTTGTTGCCTTCTACATCTGTTCCGGGGCCAGCGAAAAAGTCGAAGATGTTTAGCGTGCTCCAATATATTTTTTTTGACGCAATAAACACAGGGAGCCACTCTCGTATATAATCTTTAAAGATTGAAAGTTTACTCTTTGTCCCATCATCAAACGGCTGAATATGCAGATCTCTCATAAGACTAATTTCTATTTTTCTTGCATTTTATTCGATTTCCTTTATCAATGTAGCATTTCTTTATCAATACCGATCATCCCTTCTAAACGGCAATCTCTCCATCCCCTCCGCCTCCACACTCGCAAACCCGAAATCTTCCGTCACCTTCCCGCGGATGAGATAAACACCCTTGCCCCTGAACGGATAGCGTGCCAGCACGGGCGGAAAATGCGTGGTGTCGAAATATTTCCCTTCCTCATCCAGCCAGGTGCCGAAACTCATGTGTTTCCCGTCGACTGTTGTCACCGGCTTACGCGTCACATAATAGCCGAGCATATACACCCGCTTGCCGACCAGGTCATCCAGTTGTCGCGTCAGGACAGTTTCACGCTTGGGTCGCTCCGCCAGCAGGCTGAACGGATTACACAATGGAAAGCCCAGCAGTTCCATTTCATCAAAGGACTGATCGTAAGGACTTTCTTCCAGTAAGGGCAGCTCAAATGTTTTTGTCTTTTCTCTCGGGAAGAGCGCCTGGCGCTCCAGCTGATCAAACCGTCCGGGCTGATGCACGCCGTACTTGTCCCACATCAGCTCACACTTCGATCGTCCCGTAAACCGGAATGCCCCGATGCGGATCAGCAGATCAAGTTGCTCGCGACTGATCTCCACCCGGCGCACAAAATCATCGAGACTTTCATACGGACCCTTCCGCAATCGCTCTTCGACCAGCGCGTGCACCGTATTCGCCTCGAGCGACTGCACATGGATCAACCCGAGATAGATCGTCTGTCCGTAGATGTGCGTGAGGTTAAGGCTGTGATTGACACACGGCGCCTGGATATCCGCGCCGCACATACGCGCCTCATGCACGTAGTATTCCGTCTGGTAAAAGCCACCGAAGTTGTTGATCACCCCGACCATAAACTCCAGCGGATAATACGTTTTGAGATAAAGACTCTGAAAACTCTCCACCGCGAAACTCGCCGAATGCGCCTTGCAAAACGAATACCCTGAAAAGCTTTCGACCTGCCGCCACACTTCCGCGATCAGCTCTTCCGGATAACCACGTGCCCGGCAATTGCGCCAATATTTTTCCATCAACTGGCGAAAGGTGTCAGATGACTTTTTCTTCCCCGTCATAATGCGCCGCAAGACATCCGATTCATCCAGGTCGAGACCCGCAAAGTGATGCACGATCTTCATGACATCTTCCTGGTAGACCATGACGCCGAATGTTTCGCCCAGGTGCTGTTCAAATACCGGATGCAGATACTCCACTTTCTCCGGGTGATGAAATCGCTTGATGTATTCGCGCATCATACCGCTCTTGGCCACACCCGGCCGGATAATCGAACTCGCCGCGACGAGATGCACGTAATTGTCACATCGAAGTTTGTTGAGCAGGCCGCGCATGGCCGGGGATTCGATATAGAAGCATCCGATGCAATGACCGGAACGCAGCTGGCTGCGCACTTTCGGATCCGCTTTAATTGCCGGGACGTCATGAATATCCACCGCCTTATGCTGATTCAACCGGATGAGCTTCACCGCGTCCTTGATGTGGCCGAGTCCGCGCTGGCTGAGCACATCGTATTTGTGAAAACCGAGATCCTCCGCGTGATACATATCGAAGTGGGTGACCGGAAATCCCTTCGGCATCATCTGCAACGCGGTATGATAAGTGATCGGCCGCTCCGTGACCAATACACCGCCAGCGTGAATGGAGAGATAGTTGGGAAACTTCTGGATCATCTCGCCGTAGCGGAAGATGTGTCGCGCATAGGGATGATGCTTGCCTTCCGCCAATGGGTCTTCTACAATGGTATCGATATCGGCTTTGGGCAGACCCACGACTTTTCCCAGTTCGCGAATGATCGATCGGCCTTTGAAGGTGTTGTACGTGGCCAGCAATGCCGTGTGCCGGTGACCGTAGCGTTTGAAAATGTAATCCGTCACATCATCGCGCTCATCCCATGAAAAATCAATGTCGAAATCCGGCGGTGACGAACGATGCGGATTGATGAAGCGCTCGAAGTACAGATCGAGATCCAGCGGATCCACGTCGGTAATGCCGAGACAATACGCGACGATCGAATTGGCGCCACTTCCGCGACCGACATGATGATAACCTGCGGTCTGCGCATACCGAATGATATCCCAGGTGATCAGGAAGTAGGGGGAGAAACCGAGTTGCCGGATGACCTTGAGCTCACTTTCCATGCGCGCATACGCTTTCGGGTGCGTCTGGCCATAGCGGCGACGACAGCCTTCACGCGCGAGTTTGAGCAAAAGTTGGTGATCATCGCGCTCAGAGCCGGTGAATGTCTGGCGGTTGTTCTTGTCGGTACGCGGCAATTCGATCTCGCATTGATAGAGGAGTGATTCGGTGTTTCGGAGAATTTGGGGATAGCCACGAAAGGCATTGTCGATATACTGGCGGTCGACCCAGTGCTCATCGGCGGCAGCGCACTGATCAGGTTCGAGCTGACCGAGCATGATATTGAGGTCGACGCAGCGCATGAGCTTGTGCACCTTGAAACCGGTATCGTCATCAAAGGTGACCGGTTGCCACACGACGAGGCGATCGAGGCGGTTGCGCCAGTCGGAGGTATACAGCCCGTTGGCTTCAGCAGGTTTGATGCCGATGAATTCATTGGGCCGCAGATCGGACGGCACAAAGACATCGGGGCGGTAGATGATATAGACATGCTCCATCTCCGGCGGTCGTTGTGGCAGGGGAACGCCGTCGAGCGAGCAGGCAGTGAGGAGTTCGCACAGTTCACGCCAGCCTTCGGCATTTTTAGCAATACCTGTGTATAGATAGCGACCGATGGAGATGGTCTCGACGGTCGTACGATACTCGATACCGAGGACGGGTTTGATATCTCGTTTCCGGCATTCCGAGATCCACTCTACCGCGCAGGAGGTGTTGTTGATATCCGTCAGGGCCAGGGTCGTGATGCCACGGCGGGAGGCGCCTTCCGCCAGGGCTTCGGGGGAAAGGACACCATACTTGAAAGAGTAATAGGTATGGCCGTTGAGGTACATGGGGAGGGCAAAAATACGGGAAATGACGTATTTTCAGTCATTGTATGTCTGTATTTAGGTCTATAAAGATTGTAATAGTAAATTTGTGAACTTAACTTCATAAATTAAGCGTAATTTGTGAACTTATCTTCATATATTTTCATTATGAAACGCATACCATTCCAGGAGCTGTGGACATAATACGTGACATAGAAGGAGACCTAAGGGCGAACTTATACAAGCGAAAGGTGATTCTGATCCTGGGTGCGCGCCGTGTGGGAAAACGCACTTGGTCCGTAAACTTGTACAGGAAGAGAATGGTCAGTATCTGAATTGTGAGCATTTGCCGGTCAGGGAAATGCTGGATACGACAAATCCGCAACGCTTGCGCGAAATCGCGGGTGATTTTCGCTTAGTCGCATTTGATGAAGCACAAACCATACCGGACATCGGTCTGAAACTGAAAATCCTTCACGACGCTTACCCGGATATTCAACTGATCGCCACAGGATCTTCTGCATTTGACCTCAAACAAGTTTCAGCGGAACCATTGACAGGTCGTTCACGGGAATATTATCTCTACCCATTATCATATCGTGAAATAGCCGGCGCGTATTCGCCGGTTGATGCTTACGCATCAATTGAATCCATGCTACAATTCGGATCTTATCCACAAGTGTTTGGGAAATCCGAAGCAGAAAAGCGCGAAGAGATCATCAGCATCGCATCCAATTATCTGTACCGGGACATCCTTGAGTTGACGACAATCCGGCATGCCGGACCGCTTTACAATCTGGTGAAATCACTGGCCTTCCAGATCGGCAGGGAAGTAAGCTTGAATGAATTGTCAAACAGAGCCAATATCAGTGTGCATACGGTAAGCCGGTATCTGGATATCCTGGAAAAAGGATTTGTGATCACCTCCCTGGGCAGCTTTTCCCGAAATCTGAGAAAAGAGATTGGCAAAGCCAGAAAATATTATTTCCTGGATTGTGGCATACGCAATGCAATCATCAATAACTTCAACCCGATTGGCTTGCGGGATGATGTGGGACAACTTTGGGAAAATTTTTGTGTCATGGAACGTATCAAGCGCAATGAATACGATCGAAAACACGCAACCCCGTATTTCTGGAGGACCTATGATCAAAAAGAAATCGACTACCTCGAAGAAACCGACGGTCGACTCCATGCGTATGAATTTAAATGGTCGGAGACAAAGGGCAAAATACCCCGAGTATTTCTAAATGCCTACCCTTCCAGCTCATTTCAACTCGTGCATAAGCAAAGTCTGATGGAATTTATCGGCTAGCCTTTCGCTATCTGCAGCCTCAAACCGGCACCGTAAGCAAATAGGTCATGCCTTCCTCACTTTTTTCATACCGGATCTCGCCCCGAATAGTACTCATCCGTTTCACCGAGTTATAGAGTCCGTTGCCCTTTTCGATGGCCGTCGACGGATCAAATCCGGGCGCGCCGAGTTCGACCATACGGATCCGGATCACATCATTCATGCTGACGTCCACCCTCACCTCACGGCTGTCTGAATGTTTGACTGTGTTGTGTAGTAATTCTTTGAACACCAGGAATACATTCCTGCGCTTCTCACCGGTGATCGGGACAGCATCGTTTACTCCGGGCTGGACATCAAAATGAAGAACCCGGTCATGCTCCGCCAGATATTCTGATGCGAAACGACGCAGGTAGCTGATCAGGTTTCCGGTTGTATCAAAACGGGCATTCATGGCCCAGATGATTTCTGACATATTCCGGACAAGCGAATTGCTGTGCTCGGCGATGCGTTTGATCTGGGCACGTTCCTCCGCGTCCTTCGCCTGCTGAAGCGCCTTATCACTGAGATACCGGATGGTCGTCAGGCCGGAACCCAGGTCGTCGTGCATTTCGGAGGCGATGCGGGTGCGTTCGTGCTCAATGGCTTGTTGCTTTTCAATGATCAGCGCTTGCTCGCGGAGGAGTTGATTTTTCCGTTCAAGTTTTCGTCTGTAGTAAGACCGAATTCCATAATAGGCGAAACCTAAAACGGCTAACGCAGCGGCTGCAATAAACCACCAGGTGAGATAGAACGGGGGTTTGACGATGATGGAAATTTCTCTCGCTTCGGTATTCCAGACGCCGTCCGAATTGGCACCCACGATCGAAAGCGTATAATGACCTGGCCACAAATTGGCATACCGGGCAAAACCCTCCGCATCGTCAGATACGATATAGTCATGATCTACACCAACCAACTTGTATTTAACCCGTGTTGCATCGGGATCGGCGTAATCGATGGCATGAAAACTTAAGGAGATGGTATTTCGACTGTAAGGAAGACTGTATTCGGTGCAATATTGTGGAACGCGATATTGCGTATCGGGTTCGTCGTTGATCAGCACTTTGCTAATCCAGACCGGCGCCGGCTCATTGGACAAGTTCACCTTTGCCGGGTGGAAATAATTCAAGCCATTCACACCGCCAAAACACATGTACCCATCCGGAAGCACGAGGGAAGCATGGGTATTGTATTCAGCCGCCTGAATTCCGTCCAGGGTCGAAAAGACCTTGACATTCCGGGTTGACGGGTTGTAATTCAGCAACCCTTTGTTGGTGCCCATCCATATGATCCCGTGATCGTCTGATTGCATGGAATAGATCGCCTGGTCAAACCATCCTTCATCATTTTTCATCCTTTCATATGCGAAGCTGACGGGGTCAATATGAAAGAGACCCGTAGTATTTCCGATAAACAGCCCCGGATGAAGAGAAGACACCGCCAGGCTTCTGATACCTCCTTTGATCGGGAGTGATCGTTTGAAAATATGTCCATTATGGTCCGGCAAGGGATCCAGTATCATCAGGTTTACTTCGTCATCGCTCACCCATAATTTGCCATCAGGACTTTCCTTGAAGTAGGTCGTGAGACCTGAATGCATTTGAAGCTGAGCATAGGGTTTCACCCGGTAGATATTTCCATCCAGCATGATCTCCATCAACAAGTATTGATAACAGCTGGCAACCAATTTGCCATTTTGCAAGCGCTCGAGTTGTGCCATTTCAAAATTGGGGATATCATGCCTGGCTTCCAGTTTCTGTATGCTTTTACTTTTTAAATCAAGCACATACAAAATATCAGCACTGACAAATAATAATCGTTGCGGATCCAGCAATACGCCAGATAGTGATGTTATCGGCGATATCGAACCGGGAACATTTCGCCAATGGTAAAGTATCTCGCCATCCCTGGAGATGAGATATATCCCCCCTACGCGGGTCAGGACAATTAAATTTTCATCCGGGGCTGGTATGATCCGCGTGATGGACACCCGGTCCATGTCTGGTCCTGAGCCAAGGAAGTGGATAAACTTTCGCTTCTTCAGATGGGTGAAGAAAACCCCATCGCCATCTCCCCCCACCCAGAGGGTTGAATCCCTGGCCAGATATGGCGAAATCAGGTTCTTAACTGGTACACCGGTTGTACTTTGAATTACCGGATAATTATCAATGACCTTCCTGGATGGAATATCGAATTCACACAACTCATTGCCGGCAAGCGCAATCATCAATCTTGACCCGGAAAGTCCTGTAATCCCACTTATTTTTGTGGTGGAGATCCTGTCCTGCCAGATGACCTGCCCACCAGATGGCTCCAACAATGAAAAATCGCCATCCGGATGACCCAGCCACAGTAATCCATTTTCGTCTGCAAAGATGCTGGAGACAGCGTCTTGTCCGGAAATCACAAGTTGTGCAGATCCGTCATCTCGCACTTGATAAAGATGGTAACCATCTTTTCCGCCTCCAAAAATATATTGGTTCCCGTGTCGACGGACAACGGCTAACTGGTATCTGTCGCGAAAATTAAAATCGAAGGTTGGGCCCTGTCGTTGGGTATACACATTGAAGAGAAAAACGTTTGTACCGGCTTTCAGATACAGCATTTCGTTTTCCAGGTGGAATGCTTTGTAGTTGGATCTGACGGTATCACGGCCAGGTGATATCATGAAGGTATACTCCAGATCATCCGTCCGGGGATCGTAGACATGCAGCGCTTCATAGGTTGTAAACCAGACTTTTCCTGTTGAGTCTTCGAAGAATGCACTCTGCACGTTTTGACCAAACATATTATGCGTGGTGGGTCTATAGACTTTTGTGTGCAGGCCATCGAAGATATTGAGACCGTCGGTTGAAGAAACAAAAAATTGATTATGGTTAGTACAGCCCAGGTATTGATTTGTTTTTTGAGACAATTCCTCAATTGACAAAAAATTACCTTGTGAAAATAATAAACAATAATTGCTGAGCCATAAAATCCAGATGGCCAATGAGGCTTGATAGCGCGTACCTGTTCTCATTCCAGACTACGATCGAATCAATCTACCCCCTTCATATAATTCAAGGTGAACATTACTTGATGCTCTGAAAATCGGGGCAATCCGGCCCACATCAAAAGAATCCACAATCCTCCAGGAGCGCAGGTAATTTAAAATATATGCGAACAAAAACAACTCATTTAGTTGTGGACTTGACATCACATTATCGGTAATAAAATAATCCACATGATCTTTAACTTTGGAAGTACTGAAATTCTGCTGACAGGATAAAAGCCCCAATAAATTAATAGTACAGGTTGGTTGCTTCAATTTTTTAATTATCCAACTTGGTGTAATATTATGTCCTCCCAGACCTGTACCATTTTCATCTCCGTGTCCGAAAATAAATAGTTGATCATACCTTGAAATGGCTTTATTGAATTCAATGTCACTATATTCTTTGATCCACTGTATGTCGAGATATTGGGCATAATGCCGTGTAAATGATTTAAAATACGTATTATTCCCTACGGGATACTGCTCATCCACCAAAAAAAGGATCCTGTCCAGTTTTTTGAAGCTTATATTTTAAAGAAATCAGTGCACTATAGATTATTTCAACTCCATCAGGATCTTTAATAATTTTTTTAGTATTTCTTATGGTATAATTCAAATATTGAACAGCGTATTTGACGTTTGATTTTCGCTCATCCAACAATAAAAAATAAACTATTCCCAGGAACAGGAATTTAAAATACTTTTCCCTGGCGGAGCCATCCGGAATTTTCTCCAAATCCCATTTTAGCCGATAGAAGTCATCGTAGACACCGAATTTTCCCTTGAGTTTGTTGATATAGCCGATCACCGGTTCGGGAAGATCGCGGGCATTCAGGTACGCTAAAATGCCGTGATTCTCGCCGAGAAGGTTCGCTGCTTCAAATTGCTTCATTGTGAAATTATCTATTCAATTTGAAACGGATTCAAACCCTTATCAGTCCCGACATTCTTCAGGAGCGTGATTTCAGGTCAATCTGTCTATTTTTTCTTCGGCCTTGATTTCCTGGAAGCTGTCTTGGGGTTTGATTTGGTTTTGGTAGATCCTGTTGTCTTTTTTGCAACCTTTCGGGCCGTCTTGCTCTTTGTAGCTTTTTTCCCGGAATTGATTGCAGCACAATTCTTTGCCGCGCGAATCAGTGCTAAATCCAGTTTGGACAAGGATGGAGTTTCTCCACCATTACAAAAATCCGGACAGGGGGCCAATAGCTTACTGGAATTGCTTAACAGCATTACCGTATACGTTTTACCTGGTCTTGGCCCTGAAGGTGGGGTTCCGGCCAATGGATCGGTTCTTCCGGTAGAATCTCTTCCCAAATAGGTTGCGGTGACGAGATCTCCGGGCTCTCCATCGCCAATGTTAGTAAACCAGATGGCTCTTCGAAGTGTTGTAAAATCAGGCATGATCGTTGAGATTTGTTTATTTAAATTTAATTTGTCTTATTTAATAGATCCTGGCGATTTGGAACAAGCTGATTGTATTCAATTAAATCGAACACAATAATCCCAATTTGGATGTGTGGTTCTTATTTGTGCGATAAAAGTTGATAACAATTTTTGACAAGCTATCGCCTCTTGGCTTGACACGTTGAGTAAATTATTTCGGTCACCTTGAGCTACTATTTCGTCTTTATAGATTCTCATTGCAGCCATCGGCTGGCCTTGCAAAAAACCGGCCTGCACACTATAATGTAATTTTTGCCCGGGCCAACCGACATTTGTGATCCATACCTCTGCCATGTGATCATACGGCGCCTGCTTACAACTCCCCGGCACATCGCTCCACCACCCCCAGCCCCAGGGCATGGATAATAGTGTGTCTAAATCAGCCTTTGTAAAACATGGACAGGAGACGGAATCGGGATTGGATACGTTTTCCAATGCAATCCCTGGATCCGGTGGCGGCACAATGGCTTCATCACCGCATCCGAAAGTGAATATACAAAACAGCACAGGTATCAAAGAACACCTAACCCAAAATTTTCGTCTATATAGGGTATCCCGACTCATCGATCTGCTGTATTATCTCATTAGGTATATTGTCCGTGCATTTCAAATGTCTGACCCCGTGAGATCCTATACCATATAACTTTTGTTATAGCCTGAAACCACCCGCCCAAAAACCCCTAAACTTGCAGTATGCACTACCTGTTCCTCCTTGTCGTTCTTTCCGGATCTGTCGCCGCGCAGCACAATCCCGTCGAACTAGGGAATGTCCAATGGCTGCGCAACATGAATGATGCCCAGGCTGAAAGCAAAAAATCGGGCAAGCCGATCCTGATCCTCTTCCAGGAAGTGCCCGGCTGCGCCACGTGCCGAAACTACGGCAGCCAGGTGCTCACACATCCCTTGATCGTGGAAGCCATTGAAACGGATTTTATTCCGCTAGCCATTTTCAACAATAAGGGCGGGCATGACGGCGAGATCCTGAAGCGGTACAACGAGCCAACCTGGAATAACCCGGTTGTCCGCATCGTGGATCAAAACGGCAAAGACATCATCTCAAGAGTAAGCGGAAATTATTCCGAAGCCGGACTGACCACTAGCATGTCGGCAGCTTTGATCAAACTGAAAGGAAAGGCACCAGTATATCTTCAATTACTCGCGGATGAACTCACCGCGCAACAAAAAGGCACCGCGAAAGCCACGTATTCAATGTACTGCTTCTGGACCGGTGAGGCCTTGTTTGGTAAACTGAATGGTGTCGTAAAAACCACGGCAGGATTCCAGAATGGGAAAGAAGTGGTTGCCGTCGAGTACGATCCCGCCGTGATCACAAAATCCAGACTTGATGATATTGCCAAAGGCCAGCGCTGTTATGCTGAATCGGGTGGAAGCTTTCGTGCAGACCACACGCCTAAATATTATTTATCGAACAGCGATTACCGCGGCATCCCGATGACGGAGACGCAAAAATGCAGGGTCAATAGCGCGCTCGGGGAGCAACAGTCGCAGGATGGGTATTTGTCACCGCGGCAATTGAGTATGAAGGGGCGATCCGGAAATGCAGTGGAAAAGGGGTTGCGCGAAGCGTGGGTGAATGCAGGGGATAAAAAAAGCTGAAATACTGTGACCTCTACGAGGTCATGGGATCATTTTAGTAAAGCCTTTCTAACATACTGTGACCTCTACGAGGTCAATTCGTTTGTGGAAATTTATTGCGTAATAATTGAATTCATACTGACTTCGTAGAAGTCGAAGTATGTTAGCGGCGATTAGCTTTAGTAATTCCCTGACCTCGTAGAGGTCACAGTATGTTAGCAAAATTCAAATAATGAAATCCCAAAACCCTGATAGGGGTTGAATATCTTACGGTCTTACGGTCTTAATTTAAACGTCACGATTTGCTCATATCACCACCGCTCCCCTTCGCCAGCGCAATCATGATCTTCAGTTCCTTCACCAGCTCATCCGTATCGCCACCCCAGCCACGGGAAATGAAACGGATCTTCTGATCAGGGCCGATGACAAACTTTGTGGGAATGCCTTCGACTTTGTAATCCGCGACCACTTTATTCTCTGAATCCATCAGCACATGGAACGGATAATTATTGTCGCTGATGAATTTTGATACTTTTTCATGTGCGCCTTCACCCCCTTCCCAGGTGTCGACAAACAGGAAGGCGACTTTGTCATCGGTCTGGAAATGCTCAATGGCTTTCTTCATGCCCGGGAAACTTGAACGGCACGGACCGCACCAGGTGGCCCAGAAATCGAGGACAACCACTTTGCCCTTGTAATCCGCCAGTGAAACATCATTCCCATCCAGATCCTTGAGCATAAATGCGGAAGCATCCATATCATCTTCCCATTTTTTCTTGATGTCGTTGGTCAGTTTCTCCCAGGCTTTCGCTTCCAGCAACGAAAGGTATTGCTGGTATGCACCCTCTTTTGGTGCATCCTCCATCCAGTATTGTTTGTGAATTTCGCGGATCCGCGGGGTGGCATTTCCTTCGGCTATGAACTGGTCCATGTATTGGATCAAACTTTGTCCTAATCGATTATCCAGCCTCTGCGTGTATAAATATTCGATAAGTCGTTCATTCATCTCTCCATTGGAATAACCATATTGTTTGGCGGCAAATGACTGATGATCGAGTGCTTCGTGTACATGCCCTTGCTTGAAGCGGATCAATGCATACGTATCGCCATACATGGCGCGGTCATAACCGCGATTGATCTCCAATTGCTTCTCCGTCTCATACCCACCCGGGGTGGTTTCATCAATGAGTTTGAGGGATCTGGCCGACCATTTTTCTGCGAGATCCAGGTTGATCGCCTTGGCTTCGATCGATTCACCTGACAGGGTCCAGGCGTGATTGTTAAAATCACTGGCCTGTTCGCCCGGATCGTTGATTTGCCGGAGGTATTCCTCCGCTTTGCTCCAATCCCCGTCGTCAATGTACGCGGCAGCAATGGTCGAACTCATTTCATCAAACAAATGGTCATTGTCCTTTGTCACCGCAAAAGTCCTGATAAACTTGTCCCTGATCTTCAGTTGGGCCGCCAGCTCCTCCGCATCGCGAAATGATTGCAGCATATCCCATTGCGCCAGGCTGGATTTTGGATAATGCTTATCGATTTGCTTTCGCAGTGCCGACAACTGCACCGAGTCTTTCTGATTATTGAGAATATAATAGGCTGAGGTTAACAGTTTTTCTTCCTTGCCCTTCGCGTTCTTGCTCAAGTCGGTGATGAATGCATTCACCTTGTCCATATCTGCCTGCGCTTTCGCAGCTTTCGCCTGGTAGAAATAGCCACTGAGTACGGCGGGCTCGTTCATCCATTCCGGTTTCTCTTCAATTGCTTTTCGAAACAACGCGGTGGCCATTTCAGCGTCCCGGTCCATGCCCAGCTGACGGGCATAACTGGCCAGGGCCAAGGCTTTCTCCAGTTTGCCGGCTTTCGGATGCGCACTTTCATTTTTCACCATTTCATCGTGTCCTGCGACGGGACTGAAATACTGATCGACCAGCACCACCCTGACCCAACTCATATGCGGATGGATGACAATAGCTCCTTTCATCGTGCCTGGTTCATCAGCAGGCAATTCACCTGCATCGGAAGCGACGATCTCTGTACCATCAAAGCCGTAATACGCGAGGTAATGCTCGCCCTCTTCCGGAACATCATTTACAGTCACAATGACATTCGAGCCAGCGGTGAGGGGTCCATCAAAATGGAAGGTCTGGGCAGAGGTGGAAAACGCGGCGAGTAGCAGGAAAGCGAGGAAAAGGTTTTTCATCAGGAATGGTTTAGCTGGTAAATATAACGATCGGAACGTGATTCTGTTTTATTGAATTTGCTTGCATTCACGTTTGTATCACCCCTTCGGGGTTCTGGATCTATTTCGCATTATCCTTTCCTATAATCATGCCATCCCTTCGGGATTTGATCCTACTGGGTTGCGATTGGATCAAATGCATCGATTCTATAATCCTGCCATCCCTTCGGGATTTGATTCGACAATAGTAACTTTAGATCAAGTTCATTGAAGTCCTGAGTCGTAACCTTTATTATGAACAGGATGATAATAATAGAAACCCTGAGACAAACCCGAAGGGTTGACAGGATTATAGC